>ERZ767114.1150-NODE-1150-length-13039-cov-3.414751_pt1 | contig 13039 bp, 8 predicted proteins | sample MGYA00374952_ERZ767114 | MGnify/ENA primary metagenome ERZ767114 (study PRJEB28939, sample SAMN06267156) | marine metagenome | isolation source: Columbia River Estuary | place: USA:Columbia River Estuary, USA | collected 2012-05-05 ...
CGAGGAAGGCGCGGCGGGCCTCATCGGTGCGGTCGGCTTGAAAGTAGAGATTCCCTAGCACAAAGACCATTGCGGGACTGATCTCCGCAGGAGCTTTTTCCGGATCCGTGGGCTTTTCGGTTTCCTGGATGAAACGCACGACCTCGGTTTCGGCCTCACGAAATTTGGAAGCGCCGAAAAGCTCACTCACCTTCCCTAACATCAATTGCTCGTCAGCACTGACCTTGGGTTCGACATCGGATAGGAATCCGTAACTCCCTACGAAGTCGCGGACGAATTTGGGATCTCGAAACAGGTTGGCAGGCGGGATGATCGCTTGGGCGAACGCACTGGGCGAGCCGAGCAGCAGCAGGAATAAAATGGCTTTGCGGTGCATGAGAGGAAAAAGGTTTGAAAAAAATCAGGCTCTTTTGACTTCGAAGTTGAAGGGGACGACACAAACGGCTTTGACGGGCTTGCCCGCTTTCATGCCCGGCTTGAACTTCCATTTGTTCACGGCGTTGATCGCAGCTTTGTCGAGTTCTGGATGGCCGGAGGATTGTTTGATGGTGGTGGAAATGACTCGGCCCGCATCGTCAATGGTACAAGTGATGAGGACTTTCCCGCCGACGCCTTTTTTGAGGAGGGACGATGGATAGGTGGGCTGTGTTTTGCTGGTGGGCGATGGCGGGGAATCCAGATCGCCACCGCCGAGGGAATCACTGCCATCGCCGCTGCCACCGCCACCGCGCCCGAAGCGGGGGATGTCCATCACGAAGCCGCCCGCGCCGGAAGACGCCACCAGGTCACCGATGTCGATTCCGAGATCCATGTCGGAGGATTCCTCGGCGCTGTTCTCAGGGCCGGCCGCCATTTCTAGCGGTTCAATGGATTCCTCGATTTCTTCCGGCTCGTCCAGTTCATCCTCTGGCGGAGGAGGGGGTGGTGGGGGGATCGTCACATCCACGATCTGATATTCCTCTGGTCTTTCTTTTTCCGGGCCAGCTGGACCACTAAAGATGAATGAGAGAATGCCGCCAACCAACACGACTGCCAACAATCCGACGACGAACCATCGTTGCCGGTTGGACTTTTGCGGAGCTGACGCTTGGTAAGGAGGCATCGAGGCGGATTACTTCTGCGCTTGGGTAGCAAGGCCGATTTTCTCGATCCCGAGACGGCCGAGGACGGCGACGACTGCCATGACCTTCTGATACTGCGCCGCGCTATCGCCACGGACGACGACGGGCAGGTCCGGGGTGGACGCCTTCAGGGCGCCGAGCTTGGACTCGAGTTCCTCCAGACTGACAGGGGTGAGGTTGAGGGAAATGCTGCCCTCGGAATTCACGGTGATGGCCTGAATCTTGGGCGCACCGATGTCGGAGGAGGCCTTGCCGCTGGCTTTGGGTAGCTCGACCTTTACCCCCTTGACGCCAGCGGCGGTCATGACGATGAAGATGAGGAGGAGGACCAGGTAAAGGTCCACCATGGGAGTGACGTTGATGTCGTCGTAGTTTTCGGAGGCCATGATTGGTGATGATTAGAGGTTCTTGGGCGTGTTTGCCGAGGTCTCGCCAGTGCTTGGATAGAACTCGGCCATTTTGGCGACGAACTCGTCGATGAAGACTTGGATCTCAGCGGTGGTGTTCTTGATGCGGCCATTGAGATAGGAGTAAACGAAGAGGGCAGGAATCGCGACGATCAGGCCGGCTACGGTGGCCAGCAGCGCGGAGGCGATCCCGGGGGCGATGGCGTTGACGTTGACTTCGCCCTCTTTGGAAATGATGGCGAAGGTGATCATCACGCCGACGACGGTTCCTAGCAGACCGACGTAGGGGCCACCGGCGATGCTGATGGTGAGATAGACGAGGCCGTCGGTGAGCTTGTGCTGGATCTGGACCAGCCCGGCATCGAGCGAGGCGCGGATGGCCTGGATGGAACGGGCGGTGAGGCCGGCAGTCTGGTTCGGCCCGGCGGAGATTCGGTGACTGATTTCCTCGGAACCGATATGGTAGATCTCGTAGAATGGAGATTTCCGGATGAGCGCTTGGGCGGCGGGGTCGGCGTTACCGCCGAAGCTGCGGATGCTGTCGCCGTCGCCGTGGTCGATGGCCGTGAGATCGGAAGAGAGCAGGCGCCACTGGCGAAGGAACTCGTTGCTGCCTTTGTGGATCGAATTCAAATAGAAGATTTTTTTCACCGCGACGGACCATCCCACGGCGATCATCAGGACGCAGATGCCGATGGCGACCCAGCCGTCAAACATCATGTTCTTGGCGATGTCGCCGAAGAGCATGACGTGTTCCATGGCTTTATTCTGGCCACCGGGGTTTTTGACCTCGGCTTGAATGGCTTTGCCCATGGTGCCGTCGAGCGGTAAATCGCCTTTTCCCGCGGCGATGGTCTGGGCGATGGCGCCATTCGATTTGTTGATAGAGACCACCGCGGGGAGGCCAGAGCCGGTGTCGGCGGGTGGGGAGATGCCTTCGATGGATTTGTCCGTGGAGGCAAAGAAGACGGATGGGCCAGCGACGAGAATCGTGCCGGGGATGGCGCGACCGGCGAAACCGAGCGCTTTGCCCGCGAAGCGGTGACCGCCAGCGATGAGGCTCAGGCGGGCGATGCCTTGTTCGAGAACTTTCAGACGCTCGACGAGTTCTGCTTTCGGATCGCCGGTGAGCTTGGAGGCTTTTTGGTCAATCTCGGATATACTTTGCGAATAGAGCTGGTATTCAGCCGGATGGATGCGGGTGACAACGGCCTTGGCATACTGACTGAGAACACCGGAGGTATAGATGAATCCGTTTTTGCGGGTGTCCAAATCGCGCTCGAGAGCTTTGATTTTAGAAGTGCGGAGTTCTTCTTCGCGCTCAAGGGTGCGAAGTTCTTTGACGAGATTGAGAGCCTCGTCGTCCAGGCGGTTCACGTCGTTGTAGAGGGCGCGGCGGAGATCTGCGTATTCCTTTTGGGTGTTCTGGAGTTCGCCCACTGCTTTGGTGAGCGATGCTCGGGCGTTGTCGATCGGGTTCGGGTTGCCGGCGGCATGCAGCGTGTGAAGGCCGAGCAGGGCGGTGGCGAATAAGATGCGGTGGATCATGGCTGAATGAGCGGAAGGTTGGTGAAGGAGACGTCTTTCTCGCTGGTGGCGGTGACGAGGAGTTTTTGGATCTGAGGGGCAAGGTCGTTGCGTTCTTGGAATTTCCATCCATCGGCGCTTGGACGTCCCGCGAGGGCGAAGCTGTTGTTCTCGTTGACGGCAAAGGCAAGTCCGAGACCGAAATAGATCACTTGCATGTTATACTCATGTCCTTTGCCATCCTCACGGAGCTCGGAGAAGACCTGAACGGACTGTTGGAATTTTTCGATCTCCGCGAGAAGTTCAGCGACGTTGGTGAGGCGCTTGCCGACCTCGTCGGTTTGTTGATCAGCGGGGAGTTGGAGATTGCGTTGGAGGGATTCAATCGCGACGCTGATTTTGGCGATTTTCTTGAAAGGATCGGGGAGAAGTGGTAGCTTGGATGCCAAAACCTCTTCCATGATGCGGACTTGGCGGGTGAGTTCGTCTTGTGCTGCCACGAGGCGGTCTCGCTCGCCGACTTTGTCCAGCGACTGCTGGTCACCGCCTTCTTTGCGGGTCTTGGCGGAGGCGATTTGCTCCTTGAGATCGCTGATTTCTTTTTCAAGGCCTTCTTTGTAGTTCTTGAGAACCTCCTGGTCGCGGGACCAATCGTTTTCTTCTTGTTGGATTTTCCGCATGGTTTCGACCCACTCGCTGACTTGGGTGCGGAGTTCTCCGGTGGGGCTAACGGCGGCGTTCTGGGCGGAAAGCGGCAGGGCCAGAATGAGGGCGATGATGGGAATGGATGGGCGCATGGCGTGCAAGTCGGGACGATGAAAGAGGGGCTGCCGGTATTTGCCGACAGCCCCCGTGTGACAATTTCGACAGATTCGGCGCTTATTGGGCACCTTCAACCGACAAACGGTAGAACTCCTTATCAGCCGTTTTCGGAATGGTAAGGGTCATGCTGCCAGCGGACTCCCAAGTGCTGAGACCTGTGGACTTCTGAACCGGCACCGTGAGGGTGACGTTCGAAGCACCTGCCTGCACCGTGGTTTGACCCGTTGTGCGGAGGTCGAGAATGTCAGCCGTGTTGTAAAGGCTGAACGAATTCGGGTTGTTTTTCACGTTGTTCTCACCAGCGGTATAGTTGGCGGTGAACTGAGCCGTGGTCTTGAGTGTTCCCAACACGGTGGTGGCGTCACTGACTGCTGGGTTGAAGCCCAGGCCGGTGTTCGCGGTTTCCACAGCGTCGGAGATGCCATCGCTATCGGCGTCGGCTACAGTGCCTGCACCGGTGCTGCTGCCTGCGTCTGGGTAGCCACTCAAGTAGCCATTCTGGCTAAGGTAGGTCCATCCGTTGAGCCAGTTGATATCGCCGAAGGCACCACGGTAGGTGGTGGTTTCGAAGAAACCTGCGGGCGCGCCTGCTGGTGCGGCACTCAGGGTCGAGTTGCGCAGTGGGCTTGCGAGGTTAGGACGTGGATCAAGACCACTATTCGCCGTGCGGCTGATGCCTACAAGCATCGGATCGGTGCCAACGGCGGAGTTACCCGTTCCAGTCGGTGAACCGGCTGCGCCGATCACGAGGCCTTCACCACCAGCGAATGTGCCCCAAGTGTTGTTGGAGAACACGGCTGCGGATGGCTGGGGAGACACGCCGTTGCCGACACCGTCAGACGCCTTGGCGATTGCCGCACCGCTGAACTGGTGGAGCACTGAGTTGTGCAGTTGGCCAGCGAAGTAGTCATCCAGATAGATACCGGTGTTAGCACCGCCAGAGGATGTAGAGTCACCGATGAAGGTGGCGTTGTAAATGGTCGCAGTGGTGTAGGGCGTGCCGGTGCGGACGGAATTCGAGCCATTGCCGCCGTCCCATTCGCCGCCACGGTCACCAAGAGTGCCGGTGGAGTTTTGAATCGCGAACCAGAACTGGTGGAAGCCCTGATGGCCTTCGTCGAGGTCGAAGCTGTCGTCTTGGCAGAATGCCACGGCGATGCGCTTGGTGTTGACTGTGCCGCCGAAGATTTCCATGCCATCGTCGGTGTTACCAACGATTTCAACGTTCTCAATGGTGGTGCCGGAACCGACGCCACCCATGGTGAGGCCGTTGATTTCCTTGCCATTTACTGCATCGTAGACGAAACCACCGAAGCGGAGGGACATGTATTTCACCACGCCCGAGTTGTCGGCAGTATCGGTGCCGCCGTAGAGGATATCGGTGGAAGAACCGGCAGGGAATCCCTCAATGCTAAATTCATTGGCGTTAGTGGTCGGGCCCGTGTAATAGTTGATCGGCGCAGATCCAAGAATGATCAAGCCCCCGTAAAGGCCACCGTCAGTTGCTGGATCAAGGTCGTCGTCAGGGTCTACGGTAAGTTCCGCATCACGGTCCGCCTTAGCGGTCATCACGATCGGTGCTTCGGCAGTGCCCTCGGCCATGATCGTGCCGTTACGGCTGATGATGAGCGAACCGTAGGTATTGTTAGCAACGTTCTTCGTGCCAAGAATGGTGGTGCCGGGCTCGATGGTGAGAGTGGCGCCGTTCTTCACGAAGATCGACTTGTCGAGGATGTAGGCGTTGCCCGCAGTCCAAGTGGTGTTGGTGGTGATGTCAGCGGTGACGTTGACGTCAGCAGCCTGAAGTGCGGATGCGGCGAACATCAGCGAGCCTCCAAGCCACAGGTATTGTTTTGTTTTCATAGGTTGTATCTTTGTTTTGTTGGTATTAAACGCTTAGAATGCGAAGTCCGCACTCAAGCTCAGACTCCGGCCCGGGGAATAGGATCTGTAAACCAGTTCCGTCGGTGCGAACACTTCTGTATCCTCGGAATCGAGAAGGTTGGTGATTTTAAGAGTGACCTTTCCGTCACAGTTCCAAGCGTTGAAGGATTTCGAGAGGACAAAATCCAGTGAATGATAGGGATCGCGCACGATGGACGGGCTTTCCACCGTCGCGGGAACTCCTACCAGGTATGAGTCCGTGAAGTTGTAAACGAGGCTGGTACGCAGGCCCCATTCTTCGTGATCGTAGCCGAGGATCAGATTGAAAATGTTCTCCGGTTGGCCCTCGAATGTGCTGTCCACCACCTGGCTCTGTCCTTGGGAATTAATCTGCTGCACGTATCTGAGGAGCGAATCAATGAAGGTATAGTTCGATGTGAGGCTGAATCCCGCGCCAAGCTGGCGGGCAATCTCGATTTCGAGACCCGTGAGGGTTCCTGATTCGCCGTTCACCCAAGTCTTTTTCTCAAGTGCGTAGGACTGAGCGATGGGATCAGTCATCGACTTGTGGAACAGGTTGATCGAGATCCGGTCACTGTCCGTGGCCAACCAGTCAATACGAAGGTCAAAGTTGGTGATCAGGGTATCAGTGAGATCTGGGTTACCGATGATAATGTCGCCGGTGCTTTGATCCTGAATTTCCACCGGGGCGTATTCATAGAAAGTCGGACGCGCCACGGTACGAGACCAGGCGAAGGTGGTCCTAAATTGGTCATTTTGTCCAAAGTTCCGCCACAGGGTGATACCCGGGAGAGCGTAGTCGTTGCTGGTGACGACTCGCTCGTCATTGACGAAGGCCACTGGGTTGATTCGAGGCAGGACGTGATAGTAGCGATCCTCACTTTCCAGTCGGACTCCGCCGATCAATCCCCAGCCGGCGATTTCGGCGTTGGCCATGAGGTAATGTGAATCGATTTCGTTGCCTGCGTCCACGTTACGCACCGTTCGTCCGGACAGAGTGGATTCGGAAATAATAAGGTCCGGCGAGGATGAGCTTGCCTGGGAGCCAGTCCAACCGAGGAAGCGGTCACTGCCATCCGGTTCGGTCGGGGAGTCAATCCCATCACGGTAGTCCACACCGTAAGTGCCGCCACCGCCAAGCAGCCTGTTGTTGAGTGTCGGAGATACATTGTAGGTGAATAAACGTCCGCGAACTTCCCGATCCCGAATGAAATGATTGGTGCCGATTTTGAAATCAAGAAATGCACTGTCGGATTCTTTCCACGCGGGAATCGTCAGGTCGATTGATTCGTTGGCTGCCTCTTCTTCAGTTTTGAGGCTCTCCCTGAAATTTACGACCAGTGGCGGACTGTTGCCGAAGGGGTCGGCAGCAGTGAGCTGGGTGCCGAGTGATGGCTGATAGATGTCGCCTGAAGCGGCAATCCTCGGATCGGCAAAATCAAGTTCCGAGAAGTAGAAGGTACGTCCATTCGGCCGGTCTTCGAGCGCGTTGCTGCGGGCGGCCATCCAGTCGAGTCTGAATTGCCTGTCATCCGGGCCAAACTTGTGGGTGCCGTCGAGTTGCAGGGTTTCGAGTTCACGGAACAATGGATTGATGGAATCAAATGCCTGATAAGTGTACGCACCCGCACCGAACGGGTTTCTGTCAGAAGACTGATATTCGGGGAAGTTGCCACCGATGGTACTTATTTTACGCCCCAGCGAGACCTCGTCTTCGGCGCTGGTGTTTCTAAAGCCGGTGAAGCCGATCTCATGGTTATCGCCGACTTTGATGCCAGCACCTAGGAGAAGACCCCAGTTGAGGTATTCAGTGTATCGATCTTCTGTCTGGGTGCGCACGACGAAATCCTCCGCACCGGGCGTGCCGTCTGAACCGGGTTTGGAATCGCTGCCGTAATTGATGCCGCGACCGACTTGGACGTTTTCCCGAACTTGATCGCCCCCCTCGCGGGTGAATGCGAGAACACCCCCGACTTCCACGCCATTTTTACACTTGTAGCGATCTCCAAGGGTAAAGGCGTAGTTTTGCTCTTCTTGTGGGCTGCGTTTCTTCGGGAGCATGCCGCCGGATTCATGGACAGCCTGCATCTGAGCTGCCGCCTCTGCGGCAAGCGCGAGTTGTTCTTCTCGAGAAACCCCTCCCTCGGGTCGGACTCCCGGCGGGCGGCGGCCGGACCATCCTTGGCTGAGGAATCCTTCGGGCAGGTCGGCAAGGGGAATCTCGTCGTCGCGTTGGCCCCAGTAATCGCGATCTCCATCTGGATTTTCATAAAATGTGTCGCTAAGGTTGGAGTTGGTTTTGATACCGAGTTCGAATTCGATGATGCGTTTTTCTGGCAGACGCAGGGTTTCCACCAGAACGATGCCGCCCGCGAACTCGGCCGGGAGATCGGGTGTGAAGGTCTTGTTGATGGCGACGCTCTGAAGCAGGTCGGATGGAAATAGGTCCAGTTGGACCGCTTTTTTGGAGGGATCTGCGCTGGAGATGAGGGCGCCGTTGACGAGCGTGTTTGAGTAGCGATCACCAAGTCCTCGGACTACGGCGTATTTTCCGCCAACGATATTAGCGCCTGAGATTTTCGAGACCGCCCCGGCGGCGTCACTGACCGCCGCTTGGCTGAACTCCTCCTTGCTGATGCCTGCGGCGATGTTCGGTGTGGCTTGCAGATCGAGAAATAGATCGCCCTGCGAATCCCCTTGGTATTCTCCGACGATGGTTTCTTCCTCAAGGGTGGTTTCGTCGGTGGAATCGTCGGCGGGTTTGCTGCGGAGGCCGAAGCGGGCTTCGGCGGGTTGAGCTTCGATGGCAGTGATGACGGCGGTCTCTGCAAAGTAACCGAGTTTTTCTGCTTGCAGGGTGTAGCTGCCGGGCGGCAAGCCTTCGATGCGGAATTTCCCGCTCGCATCGGACTCGACGGTGCGTCCGGTGCCGACGGCGTCGATGATCGCGCCGGGGATGGGATTGAGGGATGAGGCGTCTGAAACCTCGCCGCCGATGACGCAGTTGCCGATTTCCAAGGGCATTCCGGGCTGGGCCTGCGGGGTGGAGGTGGTGGGAAAAGGAGTCTGGGTGGGAATCCCGTCGGGTGGGGTGATTTCGCCAAAGAGCGGGGCCTCGCCGGGTGCCCAAGGGGCCGCCGGGCCGGAGGGTTGGGGAGCTTTGGTGAGACGGGATTGGGACTTGGGCTGTCTCCAGGTGCTTGCGAAGTTCTTCTTGAAACCGGCGCTTTGACCAGCAGCAGGCATGAGCGTTGGTGTTGGCACCCAATGAGACAGAGGAGGCCACGCAAAGGGATTTGTGGCGGGATTCGGGCGTGGCGCAAAATATCCCAAGGGTTGCTGTCCGGATGGTGCCGAGTAAGCGGCACCCGGCGGAATCAGCATTGAAAGGATGAGGATCGCTGAGACGATTTTCCGCAGCGACGTGACGGGGGGCACGTTCGTCGCACATGGATCTTCAGGGGAATAAGGATGGGAGGCTGGTGATACCATGGCATACAAAGAGGACCCCACAAATCATGCGCGGTCGCAAGGGCTAGATAGGATTAAGACGCCTCCTCAAGAAGTGACGCTTGGTGACGATTTCGTAACTTAAGCAAGGATCCACTGGCTAGGGCGTGGTGGCATCGCTGCCATCCTCGCGAGCACTGGCGGATATAGAAACTCGTAATTTCCTGCGCTGTTAAGATGGGGGAAAACATTCCACGACACACCCCTACAAAAACCGCGCGCGAAGTAATACGCTGCGACGAATATTTGGAATTTGATGGGGAGGAAATCATGTCGATGGTGAAAACCTGATGCGCGGTCAGCATTCGTTTGCGGATCAATGTTGCTCAAGGGGACTCGTGTGACAGTGCTGTCACATTCCATGAAATGCTTCTAGCTACTGCATTGGCAGCGTGATCAGAAATTTAGTCTCACGGTCTGGCACCGAAGTGACACTGATCACGCCACCGTGAGCTTCGACGGCGCGCTTCACAATGGATAAGCCGAGACCGGTTCCCTTGATTTCTTCTTGTGAGTGATGCTTCTCGACCCGGAAGAATCTGCGGAAAATGTGAGGCAGATCCGCGCGGGGAATGCCGACGCCGTTGTCGGAGACCCATAGGTGAATCTCTTCCCCGGCTTGCCGGCAGCCGATCTCTACCCGAAGAGCGTCGCGGGGTTTTTGCTTGAGCGCGTTTTCGACGAGGTTGAAAAGCACCTGGGTCCAGTAGAACCTGTCACCTTGCATCAACAAATCGGGGTTCGGGATCGCGACAATCATGTTAGCATTTTGATTTCGGATCACGGAGTCAAGGCGTTCAAGAACGTCTTTGACGCAGGAGCAGAAACGAAATGGCTCGATCTTCAGGGTATTGATCTCGCCGGATTCAAGGCGGGAAATGACCAGCATGTCCTCCACGATGTGGGAGATCCGGTCCGTGTGTTTCCTCATGATCTTGAGGAAACGGCGCGCCATTTCCGGTTCCTCGATCATGCGATCGTCCAACAGGTTTTCCAAATAGCCGTTGATGATAGCCAGCGGCGTGCGGAGTTCGTGGGACGCATTTGCCACGAAGTCCTTGCGAACTTGTTCGAGTTGATGTTCAGCAGTCACGTCGAGAATAGTGATAGAGATGGCAGGAAGCGATCAAACCCATCGCGTGCTTGTTTGAGGTCCGTTTCCAAACATGGTATGCTGCGGTGGCGAAGGTCGCCGTTTCCATAGTCATGCGTCTTCATTTGCGACGCTATACCCGATACCGCGCACGGTTTTGACCCAAGTTCCATGAGCGCCGAGTTTTCGACGCAGCCGTTTCATGTGGGTATCGAGCGTCCGGCTGTGGCTTGCGTCGCTATAGCCCCAAACACTGCGGAGGAGGTCGTTGCGATCTTGGGCTTTGCCCGGGCGCTCGCAAAGAAACATCAACAATTTGAACTCGGTCGATGTGAGTTCGGCGGGTTCGTTATCCAGATAGAACTTCAATGAGTTTTTATCAAATCGGAAAGGTCCATGGCTGTAATCAACCGTGCCGGGCGCCCTGTCCGAGCGCTTGAGGATGGCGTGGACGCGCAGCATGAGCTCCTTCGGACTGAAGGGCTTGGTGAGATAGTCATCGGCACCGGCCTCGAGTCCCTGAATGCGGTCCTCGGTTTGAGCTTTGGCGGTGAGTATGATGACCGGGGTATTGGCAGTGCGAGGATCCCGGCGAAGCTCCCGGAAAACCGCATAGCCGTCGCGGCCGGGCAGCATGAGGTCGAGGAGAATCAAATCCGGTCGTTCGCGAAGCGCCAGCTCGGCGCCTTCCACGCCGTCGTGAGCCTTGATGACCTCATAACCCGCGCGCTGGAGGTTGAAGCCGATCAGATCCGCGATATCGCGTTCGTCTTCGACAATTAGAATTCGCTGCATTGCATGGCCAACGTAGCGGCACGGATTTGATTCCATGAACTGATTGCTTGTGACGATTTGGTCACATGATCAGAAGCAGGAAAACTGTCTGATAGATCTCTAAAACTGTTGGAATGATGCCCAAGAATTGATCCATCTGCCATGAGAGTTCCCAGGCGCGAAAATGCGATGAAGAACCCCATGAGACAAACCACCAACCGGACAGTCTCAGATGCCGCTCCCAACTCCGGTCAGTAACGTGCTGCATGCCGCTCTGAATTCGCGGCGCCACGAACAGCGCCTCCTTGTTGGCGGCGGCGAGATCCGGAAACGCTTTGCGGATCCGTTTGCCGTCCCGGTGATGGGCGATGAAGTAGCGTTTCCGACCCTTTGATTCCGGCAGGTAAATGGGCACGGAATCCGATCCGAATTTCACCGTGGCAGCAGGTCCAGCCTTTCCGCCCTTCCGGGAACGGGAGTTAGGTTCCCCCTTGTCGTTTGTCACCAGCCGCGTTCATGACGCTGGAAATGGTGTCAACTTGGACCAGATCCGCCTTCATAACCCGTTTGGGTTGATGCGTTTAGAAAGAAGTACCCCGGCTTGGATTCGAACCAAGGACCAATTGATTAAGAGTCAACTGCTCTACCAACTGAGCTACCGAGGCGTTATACTTGGTCACTTCCGCCGGTGTTCCCTAGGGCTCGCTGGCGCTGCGACGCCGAAGGTTTAGCAACTCTTCCGATGAGGGCAACGGTAAAATGTGACGCCTTCACGGATAATTTTCATCGCGACAATGTCATGGACAAACCAGCGCTTTGGGCCAAGACAGCGACCGGCCCATGAACCTTTTTCACGAATCCCGTCTCACGCTGCGGTTGGCGCTGCCGTTGATGATCGGGCAGCTCAGCCAGATGCTGATGGGCGTGGTGGATACCTTGATGGTCGGGCATTTGGGGGTGGCGGATTTGGCGGCGCTGACTTTTGCGAACTCGCTGTTTCACGTGCCTTTCGTGTTTGGAATCGGCCTGTTGACAGGGATTTCCGTTTTCACTTCGAATTCGCGCGGGGCGGATGACGCCCCGGGCGCGCGCGGCAGTTGCCGCCACGGACTCTATCTGGCAACGGCGCTGGGGGCGGTGCTGTTCGGGATTTCCTGGATCGTTTCGCTGCACCTCGATTTCTTCGGGCAGCCCGCTGCGGTGACGGCGCGGACGACGGTGTTTTTCCAAATCATCATGGCCTCGGTGATCCCGGCGCTGGCGTCGATCGCGTTGAAAAACCATGCGGACGCTTTGAACCGGCCGTGGCCGCCGTTCTGGATTTTCCTTGGCGGGGTGGGGCTGAATGTCGGGCTGAACTGGGTGATGATTTACGGCAATTTCGGCTGTCCGGCGCTCGGATTCGAGGGCGCGGCCTGGGCGACGCTGATCTCCCGGACCGCCATCCTGCTGGCGATGATTTGGTGGCTGGTGAGGGCGAAGGACTTGCGTGAATGGGTGCCTTACCGCTGGTTCCGCAAGCCGGATTTCGGGGATCTCCGGCGTTTGTTGTCGGTCGGGCTGCCGGCGAGCATCCAGATGGTCTGCGAGGTTTCCGCGTTTTCGCTGGCTGGGCTGATCATGGGGCGCTTCGGGCCGGACGCGATGGCGGCGCATCAGATCGCCATCACGCTGGCGGCGACCGCGTTCATGATTCCGCTCGGACTGTCGATGGCGCTCACCGTCCGGATCGGCGAGGCCCATGGCGCGGGTGAGCTGGCGCGGCTGCGCCCGATCGCGATTTCGGGTTGGTTGCTCAGCGGCGGCTGGTCGCTGGTGGCCGCGGCTTGTTTCCTGATTTTCGGGAAATTTCTCGCCTCGCTTTTCATTGACGCGCCTGC
>ERZ767114.1151-NODE-1151-length-13032-cov-2.046469_pt1 | contig 13032 bp, 8 predicted proteins | sample MGYA00374952_ERZ767114 | MGnify/ENA primary metagenome ERZ767114 (study PRJEB28939, sample SAMN06267156) | marine metagenome | isolation source: Columbia River Estuary | place: USA:Columbia River Estuary, USA | collected 2012-05-05 ...
TATCAGGTGTTACCGAATAAAAACATTGAAATTGGCGTGCATATTGCAGATGTAAGTCATTTTGTGCAACCGGGCACTGCAGTCGATAATGAAGCCTTTGAACGCGCTACATCGGTGTATTTACCTGATAGGGTATATCCAATGTTACCAGAACGCATTTCTAATGAATTATGTTCCTTACGTCCTCATGAAGAAAAATTAACTTTTTCGGCCACATTTGAAGTGGATCCAACCGGTGCCATTGTGCAAACCTGGTTTGGTAAAACTATAATATATTCCGATCGTAGATTTACTTATGAGCAGGTGCAGGAAATTATTGACACAAAAGGCGTTGACCCTTCTAGTGATCACGTGAATGAAATTTTATGGTTATTGGATTTTACACAAAAATTAAGACAACAACGTTTTAATAACGGTGCTATTAACTTTTCATCACAGGAAGTACGATTTACTTTAGATGAAAAAGGGAAACCGATTGGTATTACTGTTAAAGAAAGTAAGGAATCACATCAACTGATTGAGGAATTGATGTTAAAAGCAAATCAACTTATTGCTGAAAAAATGGGGAAGATTAAAATTAAAAAGGAACCATTGCCTTTTCCTTTCCGTATCCATGACCAACCGAATGAAGAAAAACTAGCGCCTTTTGTAATATTTGCCAAAAAGCATGGCTATGCTTTCAGTATTGATACACCAGAACATATCGCACATAGTTTTAACCAACTCATGCAAGCGGCTAAAGGCAAACCGGAACAACATGTAATGGAACAATTGGGTATTCGTACCATGGCCAAAGCCGTGTATACGTCGAAAAATATTGGGCATTATGGATTAGGATTTGAAAACTATTGCCATTTTACTTCACCTATACGTCGGTATCCAGATATTTTAGTGCATAGGATTGTGGAAACCGTGATCCAAGGGCACCCCATGAATGACGAAAATTTAGAAGAAAAATGTGTTCAGTGTAGTGAAAGAGAACGTGCAGCGATGGAAGCTGAAAGAGCATCGAATAAATACAAACAAGTTGAATTCATGCGTTCCTATGTAGGCCAAAGTTTTGAAGGGGTGATTAGTGGGGTATCTAGTTTTGGATTTTGGGTGGAAACCGTTGCCCATAAATGTGAGGGTTTGGTGAGTATCACCACCTTATCAAAATATGATGATTTCAGACACCTTGAATCTGATTATGCCCTAGTGGGATTAAGATCTGGGCGTAAATTTAATATGGGTGATAAGATCATGATTAAAGTGATTGCAGCCAATTTAGACAAGCGCCAATTAGATTATGAATGGGATATGAGCCCGGTTGTTTAGGACTAAATTTAACGTTACTTCATTAGCTAATTTTAGCCCCTTTTTAGCCTTTAATCATTACCCACAACTGTGGATAAATGAGCCAAAAATAGACCCAAAAATTGAAAGAAAAAAGGCCTCGAAAAGTTATCTTCGTAATACATCAAAATGGCATAGTTAATCCCCATTTTTTCATGTAACGAAAGATAAATAATATGGAAGATAATTTAGGACTAGAAGCCACACAAGATAGTGATCGCGTTGTAAGGGTCAATATTGAGGAACAAATGAAAACATCTTACATAGATTATTCTATGTCGGTGATTGTAGGTAGGGCATTACCTGATGTTCGTGATGGATTTAAACCAGTTCACCGCAGAGTTTTATTTGCGATGCATGAGCTTGGTAATAACAGCAACAAAGCATATAAAAAATCAGCGCGTATCGTAGGTGAAGTAATGGGTAAGTTTCACCCACATGGTGATACTGCCATTTATGATACTTTAGTGCGTATGGCACAGGAATGGACCATGCGTTATAAGTTAGTGGATGGTCAAGGTAACTTTGGTAACCAAGATGGTGATCCACCAGCTGCAATGCGTTATACGGAAGCACGTTTACAACGTATTTCAGAAGCGATGTTGGACGATCTTGAAAAAGATACTGTTGACTTTCAATTAAACTTTGATGATAGTTTACAAGAACCCTCTGTACTTCCAACACGAATTCCGCAACTTTTAGTGAATGGATCTTCTGGTATTGCAGTAGGTATGGCGACCAATATGCTTCCGCATAATTTAAATGAAGTAGTGGATGGTTGTATTGCATACATCGGTAATAGAGATATCACTGTTGAAGAATTAATTCAGTTTGTAAAAGCACCCGATTTTCCAACAGGAGGTATTATCTATGGGATGGAAGGGGTTAAGCAAGGCTTAATGACCGGAAGAGGTCGTGTGGTTGTGCGTGGTAAATGCAATATTGAAACCAAGGCCAATGGCCGTGAATTGATTGTTATCAATGAAATACCTTACCAGGTGAATCGTGATACTTTAACGGATCGTATTGGTCAATTGGTGGTTGATAAAACAATTGATGGCATTACCCATGTGAACAATGAAAGTAATAAGCGTGAAGGTACCCGTATCGTTATTGAATTACGTAAGGATGCAGTTGCGCAAGTGATCATTAATCAGTTATTTAAATTTACCGAACTACAAACTAGTTATGGTATTAATAATGTTGCTTTAAGTAAAGGCCGTCCTAAAATTTTAAACCTTAGACATTTAATCAGTGAATTTGTTGATTTTAGAATGGAAGTGGTTATTCGTCGTGCTAAATTTGAATTAAAGAAAGCCGAAGATCGTGCACATATTTTAGAAGGATATTTGATTGCCTTAGACCATTTAGATGAAGTAATTCGTTTAATTCGTAGCTCTGCTAATCCGGATGCTGCTAAAGAAGCTTTAATGACTGCTGGCTGGGGTATTTCAGAAGTGCAAGCGAAAGCCATCTTAGAATTAAGATTACAACGCTTAACGGGTATGGAGCGCGAGAAAATTAAAGAAGAATTTGATCAGTTGATGAAATTGATTGCTTCTTTAAAAGAATTATTAGGAAGTGAGTATTTACGTTTTGAATTAATCAAAACTGAATTGTTAGAAGTGAAAGAGAAATTCGGTGACGAACGTAAATCTGAAATTCAATACTTAGCAGATGAAATGAAATTGGAAGATTTAATTGAAGAAGAAGATGTGGTTATCACCATTTCTCACTTAGGTTATATTAAACGTACCTCAGTTTCAGAATATCGCCAACAAAAAAGAGGTGGTCGTGGTGCGATTGGATCTAAAACAAGAGAGGAGGATTACGTTGAGCATTTATTTATCGCCTCTACCCATGATACCATGTTGTTCTTTACCGAAAAAGGAAGATGTTTCTGGTTAAGAGTGTATGAAATCCCTGAAGGTGAAAAAACAAGTAAAGGACGTGCGGTTCAAAATTTAATTCAAATACCACAGGATGACAAGGTAAAAGCTATTATTGAAGTGCGTAAGTTAGACGACAAGGACTATGTAAGCAATCATTATATCGTTTTATGTACTAAGAGAGGGATCATCAAAAAAACTTGCCTAGAAGAATTTAGTCGTCCAAGAGTGAGTGGTGTAAATGCAATTACCATTAACGAAGGGGATGAATTATTAGCTGCGCGTTTAACAGATGGTAATAATGAAATCATGATGGCGGTTAAATCAGGTAGAGCCATTCGTTTCCCTGAGGAAAAAGTTCGTCCAACTGGTCGTGGTGCCATTGGTGTTGCAGGTATTGAAGTTGACAATGATACCGATGAAGTGGTTGGATTGGTTTGTGTAAATAGAGAAGATAAAAATCGTACTATATTAGTGGTAAGCCAACAGGGTTATGGTAAAAGAACGGATATTGACGACTACCGTATTACCAACCGTGGTGGTAAAGGGGTGAAAACAATTAATGTTACTGAAAAAACAGGCAGCTTGGTTGGATTAATGGATGTTCTTGAGAAAGAAGATTTAATCATCACTTGTAAATCAGGGGTAACCATTAGAACCAGTGTTACTGATATTAGAGAAGCGGGTAGGGCAACACAAGGTGTAAAATTAATCCGTTTAGATGAGGGGGATGAAATTGCTGCTACTTCAAAAATAGAAGAACAGGATGTGCCAGAATTAGATATTGTGGAAGGTGCAGAATCATCAGCGGAAGCAACTGGTGATGTTATTGCATCAACTGCTAATGAAGGCGCTATCGATACTGAAAATAGTATTGATGATACTTTAGATAACACCGGTGATGAAACACCAGAAAACTAATTAATTTAATTTCCCCAATTAATATAAAAAAGAAAAAAATAGCTCCAACCAAAACAAAAATTATGAAAAAAATTATCGGATTGCTATGCTTAGTGACATTTACACAAATGACCTATGCACAAGACTTTAAAAAAGTTCAAGGCATATTATTATTGAAAAAATTTGATGCTGCAAAAATTGAATATGATAAAGTGGTGACAAAAAATGCTACACTAGCAACAACATCTGAAGGTGTTTATTTGAAAGCTTACATTTATGATGGCTTAGCAAAAGATAGTTTATTGTCAATAAAATTTCCAACTGCATTCGATATAATGAATTCGTCCATCGAAGAATACATGAAAATGGATACCAGCTTTAAGGCTGCAAAAGAATACGGACAAGATCCATTTTTTTCTATTTATTTTAAAGCATTCAAGGATGGGGTAGCAGGCTTTAGTGGTAAAGAATGGAAAAAATCCGCTGATCATTTTGATATTGCAGTAAGATATAGTGATTTAATTTTTTCAAGAGGTTGGGCTAATTCTAAACAAAAGTTTGATACTACCTCGTTAATGTATGCTGGTTATGCGCATCAAAATGCAGGAAATAAAGAAATATGTGCAGCTTATTATAAAAGATTAATTGATGCTAAAATAAATTCAAGTGAATTAATTGACGCATATCGTTATTTATTAGTTTATTATATAGACACAAAGGACAAATCTGGTTTTGATACTTATTATAAAATAACCCAAGGCGCCTATCCTGCTGAAAATTGGTTTGAATATAAGACAGACTATATTGACAAGCATTACAGTATGGAAGAAAAAATTGCATCTTATAATGAAATGATTGCCGATAATTCAATGACTGAATTTGCTTGTCAAATGTTTGGTGACATGTTTATGGCCGGAAAATCAATGGATGGTGTAAGTGTTGAATTATCAAATTCTTATTTACTTAAAGCGCAAGATGCTTACAAAAAAGCATTTTCAATGAATATGAAAAACTTTGCAGCAGCATTCAATGCGGGAATTAGTTATTACAATCAATTTTCAGTTTTAGACGATAAGGTGGCTGAAAATATCAGAACATTACAATCTTTGAATGCCAACAGACCGGCACCTTCAAAAGATCCTAAAAAGAAATTAGTAGAAGATACTAAATTCAAAGCTTCCGTTGATTCAGTTAAAAAATTAAATGTAGCGCTAGAGCAACCAATTTTTGCTAAAGTGGATGCAGCCATTGAATGGATTGAAAAAGCATACAATCAACTAAAAGACCAAGAAAAATTTACTAAGCCTGAGAAAAATGTTATCTCAAGATCTGTTGATTTCTTGGCAACTTTATATGGCTTTAAAAGAGACAAGTCGAGAGGAAAGGATCAAAAAGCGTTTGATGACTATGATGCTAAATATAACTACTACGATACATTACACGATAAGTACCAATAGGTCATTACAAATAATTTCATCATGTTAAACACATGATTAGTGAAATACACTAGAAAAGCCTCCAGGATAAAAATCCTGGGGGTTTTTTACAAACAGTGGGTGATCATTGATTTTGGGATTTTATATGCGTATAGACCAACTTAGACATTATTCATAACATTTGGACACAGGCATAAAAATAGGTTCAGAGAAGTATTCGCTCTAATATTCTATTTAACATAATGTTAATTATAAGCAATAATATAAGGCATATATAACTATAATAAGATAGAAATAGACCTAATAGATGGTTATAGACGGTATATAGGTTTAGCATTTACTATAATAGATCAATTAGAGGGAAAAGTTGATGTATTCGTAATCTAAATAGCACATTTTCAATATTAAAGGATGCTTTACTTAATTATTATATTTAACCTAATTGGTTGTAGGCTTCTAATAATCGTATTTGGTTTAAAGTACGCTGGTAATTTTGGCCTTCATAGGATGCGCCGTAATAAATATCATTATTCAAATGGTCTGTCAAAAAGCGAAGTGCTTGCATATATATAAGGAATTGACCGCCAAAAAAGAAGTGGTCCATTTCGTAATTGGACAGCTCGTCCTTCATATAATATAGGTAGCCTGATTGTAAAGCCTGCCATTTTTCACCATCCACCCATATTTTATTCAAATCTTTCTCTTCCTCGGAAACTGGACATAAGCAAGTGCGACACATATCGCCCACATCGCTTATATAGTAACCGGACATCGTAGTATCTAAGTCAATCACACATATTGCCTGTTCCTGACCATCTATCTTATTGAATAGTACATTGCTAATTTTGGTGTCATGATGTGTAACCCTCTTTTTTACGTCCTTATGATGTATGTAATTATTATAGGTGTCTACATAGTGTTTGAATGAAAGCAATATTTTGATCTCCTCCTGGCTTTGTTCAATTCTGTGTGGATTTCCATTTTGAATGGCTTCGGAAAATTGTTGGTACCTAAAATTCAAGTCATGAAACTGCACAAGGGTATCTTTTAAACTATTAGCATCAAAATCCTTTAACACATAGGTGAATTTAGCAAACTGTTTGGCTGCTTCTTCCACTTGTAGTTTATGATCCAATACACTTAATGCATATCCTTCAATTTTATTAAATGCGCGATAATAACCTCCCTCCCATTCAATGAGTGTATTTCCTTGAAGCGAAGGTATTAAATGCGTATATAAGTAATCGGGGTTGGTTTGTTTTATATAATTACCAATCGCATTGATATTTGCATCGATTGCATTGGGATTTTTGAACACATTATGATTGATGGATTGTAGAATAAATTCACCTTTCGTAGTTTGAACAGAATATGTTCTATTAATAAGCCCTTGCTGTATCGTATCATACACATTCACTTCCCACCCATATAAATTAAATAAATGTTGCATAATTATTTATTGTATTAAAATTACATAAATAAACACTTTGTTAGTACCTTGAACAAGATTATTTAATAACATAAATACTGCTTAAAATGGATCGTCGCAAATTTATCAATTTAGGAGGCGTAGGAATTTCAAGTTTCACATTATCAGGTTTTATTCCTAAAAATTTGGTAACAAAACCAATTGTCATTGCTACTTGGGATGCAGGTATTGCTGCAAATGCAAGTGCTTGGACGATACTAGGTGCTGGTGGTAAAGCACTTGACGCAGTTGAAAAAGGTGTAATGGTAACCGAAGATGAAATGAATTGCTGTGTTGGCTTAAATGGGAATCCAGATAGAGATGGTCATGTAACCTTAGATGCATCTATCATGGATCATGAATTTAATTGCGGTAGTGTAGCATTTTTAGAACGTATCAAACATCCAATTTCAGTGGCACGTCGCGTGATGGAAAAAACACCACATGTAATGTTGGTAGGTGAAGGTGCCCAACAATTTGCCATCGAACAAGGATTTAAATTAGAGTCTGGTGAATTATCAAAGGATGCAAAAAATTCATATAATAATTGGTTAAAAAAATCTGAATACAAACCTGTCATTAATATTGAACGCAAAAATGCAATCAGTCAATTGGATGCAAACAAAATGGCTCCGTATCGTTTAAGTAACGGCGAATGGAATCATGATACGATTGGTATGATTGCATTAGATATTTATGGTAATTTAAGCGGCTCTTGCACTACCAGTGGTGCTGGTTTTAAAATGCGTGGTCGTGTGGGGGACTCCCCTGTTATTGGTGCTGGATTATATGTTGACAATGAAGTGGGTGCGGTAGTTGCCACAGGTCAAGGGGAAGATGTAATTAGAGTTGCAGGCGCGAGTGCTGTGGTAGAACAAATGAGACAGGGTAAAACACCCACAGAAGCCTGCAAGATAATAGTGGAACGTATCAATAGAATAAAAAAAGAAAAAGCGAAGGACATTCAAATATGTTTTATTGCGGTGAATAAAAATGGCGATTTTGGTTCTTATTCACTTCACAAAGGGTTTAATTTTGCAGTTCATACCAATGAGGGGAATAAATTACACGAATCAAAATCATTAGATTAATTTTCATTTGTCTAATTTTAATTATGTCAAAAGTCATTTTAGAAATTGCTGTTTTTTCTGTTCAATCCGCATTGGATGCAATACATGCTGGGGCAGACAGAATCGAACTTTGTGAAAATCCAAATGAAGGGGGGACTACCCCATCCTATGGCAGTTTATTAGCAATGTCAAAACAACAAAAAGTCCCAGTTTTCCCAATTATACGACCAAGAGGCGGCGATTTTTTATATACGGATATCGAATTTCAAATCATGAAACAGGATGTCCTAATCGCTAAGGAATTGGGATTTAAAGGAGTAGTGATCGGATTATTAAATTCAGATGGCAGTATTGATAAGATTAGAACAACGGAATTAGTTGCCTTAGCACAACCCATGCAAGTAAGTTTTCATCGCGCGTTTGACAGGTGTGCTGACCCCATACAGGGACTAGAAGATATTATAGCAACGGGTTGTCATCGTATTTTAACTAGTGGTCAAGTACCTAATGTAACCAATGCACTTCCTTTGATTAAACAATTAGTGGATCAAGCAAATGGACGTATCATTATCATGCCAGGAAGTGGCGTACGTGCTAATAATATAAGTGAAATTATACAGCAAACTGGCGTGGTTGAAATTCACAGTTCTGCACGAAAAAATACGCCATCTGAAATGGATTTCAAAGTAACATCCATGAATGAAAATTTACAAAGCACGGGTGTTGATGCGGATGAAATAAAAATGATGTTAGGTCAAATTTAAAATCAGAAGCATTGTTGTAATTAATACAACATTCTTGCTCTGATCGTATGTTTTACTTCCTTCAATAATTCAAACGCTGTTTTAGATAATTTTGAATCCACATCTAAAACAACATATCCAATTTCATCATTGGTCTTTAAGTATTGACCAACAATATTTATTTTATTTTTGGACATCACCGTATTAATAGCACTTAATACGCCAGGTACATTATTGTGAATATGTAAAATACGATGCGCGCCATCTACAGGAGGTAAACTAATGGATGGTATACTATGCGAACCATTTGAAACGCCTCTTTCTAAATATTGGTATAATTTAATACTGACATCTTCGCCAATATTTTCCTGCGCTTCCTCCGTACTTCCACCAATATGTGGTGTTAAAATTACATTGGATAATCCTTGCATGGGGGTTTCGAATTGATCACCATTTTTTTCTGGCTCCCAAGGATACACATCAATAGCAGCACCGGATACCGCTTTTGATTTGATCGCTTTACTTAAAGCATCCAAGTCAACTACTTCTCCCCTAGCATAATTTATTAATATCGCACTTTGCTTAAATAGTTTGATCACATCCGCACTAATTAAATTTTTTGTTTGACTGGTTTCAGGAACATGCAATGAAATAATATCTGAACTACTTACCAAATCCTTTAATGATTTAACCGCTTGTGCATTGCCTAGTGGAAGCTTTGCGTCCGTATCATAAAATTTTACCTTCATCCCCATCGCTTCCGCCATGATACTTGTTTGAGTACCAATATTGCCATACCCAATTAAACCCATTGTTTTTCCTCTTAATTCAAAACTGCCTTTCGCTTCTTTATTCCAAATGCCTTCGTGAGCAGCTTTATTTTTGTCTACTATTTTACGAATCAACATAATGGATGCGCCAATGACTAATTCCGCAACGCTTCTTGTATTACTATAAGGGGCATTAAAAACAGCAACACCTTTTTGTTTGCATGCTTTAATATCTACTTGATTAGTGCCAATACAAAAACAACCAATGGCTTGTAATTTTTTAGCACTATCTAATACTTTTTTTGAAATAAATGTTTTAGAACGAATTCCTAAAATATGCACATCCTTAATTACCTTAATTAATTCCTCCTCACTTAATGCGCCCGATATTTTTTTAACATCCGTATATCCTTGTTCTTTAAAATACTGGACAGCCTTATCACTGATATTTTCTAGAAATAATACTTTGATTTTGGCCTTGGGATAGCTGGTATTGTCAATGTTACTCATGTCACAAAGTTAAAAAAAATAACTGTTTTGTATTCATTAACAATAAATTAGGTCGTTATAGCGTTAATTTGTTGATACTTATTCCTTTTGCACCCTATTAAAAGCGAACAGATGATTGTGAGACTCACCTTAATTTTAGGAATATTCCTTTTAAGTTCTGCTTGTGGAACAAGCCAAGGTCCTAATCCTTTGGTCAATTACCCCTTTGCTTACCAAAAATTAAGTCCTACGGATAAGGAAAAATTAATGATGGAGGTTAAGACCAAATATGAAACCCTTTTAGGTAAAAAAGGCTTTAGTGGTCAAATTTTGGTCGCTAAAAATGGCCAAGTTGTATTTGAAGATTACCAAGGCTATTCGAATTATAGTAATAAAACTTTAATCCAACCCGAAACACCCATTCATTTGGCTTCCATTTCCAAAACTTTTACGGCCATGGCGGCCCTGAAATTATGGGAGCAAGAAAAATTGGATCTCAAAGCACCTGTAGCAAAATACTTGATTAAGTTCCCAAATAAGGAAGTAACCATTGAACAGTTATTATCGCATCGCAGTGGATTGGCTGATTACACTTATTTTATGGAATCTAAAAAGTATGCCTCAGTAAGGGTAAAAAACAAAAGAGGTAAATGGATTAAGCGTTTAAAACTAATCAAAAACGAAGCTCCTTTTAAAACCGGATTGTACAATAACCAAGATGTGTTGGATTATATGGTCGCAAGAAAACCTTTACCACAAGCATCTCCCGATCGCGTATTTAAATATTGTAATACCAATTACGTTTTACTTGCATTGGTGATTGAAAAAATTACTGGACAAGCTTTTCCTACCTATATGAAAGAAAACATTTTCAAACCCTTGAAAATGGAGAATACTTATATTTTTGATGCTTCCTCCGTAGGTAAATACACCCCTTCTTATAATGCTCGAATGGTGCCTTATAAAATTGAGAAATATGATTGTATATACGGGGACAAAAATGTTTATAGTACAGCTAGAGATATGTTTTTATGGGATAAAGCATTAACCGAGGGTAAATATCTACAACAGGCTACGATGGATATGGCTTACGAACCCAAAAGTCCTACCAACAAATACTTCCATAATTATGGATTAGGATGGCGTATTTTGACCAATCCAAATGAGGAAAAACTAATTTATCATAATGGCTGGTGGCATGGCAATAACACGGTTTTTACTAGGTTGATCCGTGAAACTGCCACAATTATCATATTGGGTAATAGATTCAATAGCGCTATCTATAAAGGCAAGCAAATTGCTTCCGTTTTTACAGGCAAGGAGGATACAACAAGTTTAGAAGAGTAAACTGTGGTTTTTTTGCCTTTTTTTGGATTTTCTGCCCTATTTTTGCATCCCCTTAATTTTAACTACCGAATATAAGTTTAATATGAAAGAATGTATCAATGATTGTTTGTTTTATGCCGTTCCGGCAATGGGTATTGTAGGTTTATTGTATACCTTATTGAAATTCAATTGGGTATCTAAGCAAGATGCTGGTAACGAACGTATGAAAGAGATCAGCACCTATATTGCTGAAGGTGCTATGGCTTTCTTGAAAGCTGAGTGGAAAATACTTGGCTATTTTGTGGTAATTGTCGCTTTATTGCTAGGATTTATGGCTACTAAAAATGCCGAAAGTCATTGGAGTATTGCTATTTCCTTTGTCATTGGCGCTGTTTTCAGTGCTACTGCAGGATATATTGGAATGAAAGTAGCTACCAAAGCCAATGTAAGAACAGCGCAGGCTGCTAAAACTAGTTTGGCGCAAGCTTTAAAAGTTTCCTTTACTGGTGGGTCCGTAATGGGATTAGGCGTTTCTGGTTTAGCGGTATTAGGTTTGGGTGGTTTGTTTTTAGTGTTGAAAAGCATGTTTTATGTAAATGGAGATCCTTCTGAAATGTTAAGAACCATTGAGGTTTTAACAGGATTTTCATTAGGTGCTGAATCAATTGCATTATTTGCCCGTGTGGGTGGTGGAATTTATACAAAAGCGGCTGATGTAGGCGCTGATTTAGTTGGTAAAGTAGAAGCTGGTATTCCTGAAGATGATCCTCGTAATCCGGCAACGATTGCAGATAACGTAGGTGATAATGTAGGCGATGTTGCTGGAATGGGTGCCGATTTATTTGGTTCTTATGTAGCTACAGTTTTGGCAGCTATGGTTCTTGGTAATTATGTTATCAAAGATATGGGCGGTAAAATTGAAGACGCTTTCGGTGGAATTGGTCCAATTTTGTTGCCAATGGCAATCGCCGGTTTCGGAATTTTATTCTCTAAGAGAATATTTCGAAGGTGATTCCTTTAGAGCAATAAACTGGTCAGCATATGCAAGGTCTGGTAAGTTGATGGTTAATGAAAGAGAAAGAGATGCAGTTTCAGATATAATCATAATTGTAGATTCTAGAGCGGTTGCAGAAACAGGGCCAGTCTCTAGAAATGCTCTGGTTTATTCAACTAGAGCAGCGGCATCATTAGCTAAGTATTTCCTAAGTAGAAGAGATTCTGTTGGGGTTATTGTCTATGGTGATGAAGTTGTCAGTGTTGATCGTGACACAGGAAAGAAACAATTGTACGTCATTCTAACTAAACTGGCAGGAGCAGTAGCAAGAGGAAATATTCCGTTACAAGTAGTGGTAAACAGAATTCTGCCTCACATTAACAAGGGCAGTCCAATAATTTTCTTATCTAACCTAGAGGATGACCCAACCATTGTAAGTGCTCTTCGAGACTTTAGAGCGAGAAACTTCGACGTTACCGTCCTAACACCATCTTCCCTAGAATTTGAATTTGATGCAAAGCGAATTGACCGTACGGGTTATGAAGTGCTTAAAACAGAAAGGGACGTCTTAATCGGCGAATTAAGAGGTTTGGGAGTCAATATTATGGATTG
>ERZ767114.1152-NODE-1152-length-13026-cov-3.650089_pt1 | contig 13026 bp, 9 predicted proteins | sample MGYA00374952_ERZ767114 | MGnify/ENA primary metagenome ERZ767114 (study PRJEB28939, sample SAMN06267156) | marine metagenome | isolation source: Columbia River Estuary | place: USA:Columbia River Estuary, USA | collected 2012-05-05 ...
CATTTTTTAGATATGTTGATTGGATTCTAACTGTACCATTAATGTGTGTAGAATTTTATTTAATTCTAAGAGCAGCTGGTGCAACTAAAAGATTAATGTGGACTCTTATTGGAGCATCTACAGTAATGTTAGTAACTGGATATGCTGGTGAAGGTGTAGACCAAGCAAATGCCCAAGTATGGGGAGCTGTTTCTGGTGCTGCTTACTTTTACATAGTGTATATAATCTGGTTCGGAGAGGCAAAAGCATTAGCTACTTCAGCTGGTGGAGAAGTTCTTAAGGCTCACAATATTCTATGTAAATTTGTATTAATAGGATGGGCAATTTATCCAATTGGATATATGGCTGGTACTCCAGGTTGGTATGAAGGAATATTTGGTGGATTAGACATGGATGTTATTTATAACATTGGTGATGCTATCAATAAAATTGGTTTTGGTCTAGTTGTTTACAACTTAGCTGTTTCTTCTTCTTCGAAGTAACATAAACTAAAAATATTTTTTTAAGGAGGGCTTGCCCTCCTTTTTTTATGCTATTTTTTAAAAAGCTGATGTTCTGTCAGCTCATTAATCCATGATGGAAGTTTATTTGGCTCGTATTTTATTCCCATTGCAGAAATAACCACTTTAGGCATTACTAAACCTTCTTTACTAGTGTATGCAAATTTAACTACCGATGCCATATGAGTTTTTCCATTTCTTTCTGCTTTCTGAAAAAAATAAAACCATTTTTCATCATATCCAATAATTTTAGTTTCTAATACGAAACGTTGAAAAAGTCTTAATCTATATCTATACTCATTATAAGTTCCAATAATTGTTAAAGACCATTTATTTCTTTTTAAAAAACCTCCCATGTTTACTTTGGCACCAAGGCTAAATCTTCCTAAATCTAAAAGTGTAACATATCTACCATTATTAAGTTCCATGAAAGGATCTATATCTTGCGGTAAAACCATAAGATTTATGCGGTCAATATATTCATTATCAAAGGAAAGTTTCTTTTGAAATTGACTTACAGTAACAACTTTTATTAGCCTTAATATAGGGTACATGTTTAAATAGGATTAAAATTGGCCTTTAGATGGACTAACTTATTAAGAAATTTACGGTTTTCTTTCCAGCTTTTTTCTCTGTTAAATTGAATAAATTCTCCCGCTCCATGTATTGTAAAATAATCCCCGTTATAAATATTTAAATGAAAAAAAGGAATGGTCCAAGCGTAGGTATAAATACCTTGATTTATGTGTAAAATTATTCCACTTGGTCTAATTTCAATATTTCCATATTGTAATCCACTAACTTTTAACTTTAAATGATTCATGTTCTCACTAAAATGTTCAATAATCATTCTTCTAGACCCTATACCGCCAAGCTTTAATTTATTGATTATAGAATAAGCATTTCCCATTTCTTGGTTAATGAGTTTTTCATTCTCTTTATTTTTGTAGGTGATGTTGTATAACCCCATTTATTTAAAGATTTAAAGACTGTTTAAAAAATTGTCAGCTGTAACTAAGTGAGTTTCTTTTTTGGATGAATCCATTTTATCAAAACTACTAATTAGCATTCTCATTCTAGGGTTTTTAAGGAAAAAAGCTCTTTGTTTATCCATAAAATTCCAGAATAACCCGTCCCAAATTTTACACCATTCTCCTTTTTTATAATTACTCATTTTTATAATATAATTGCTACTACTTATATAAGGTTTAGAAGACATTAGTCCTCCATCGGCAAATTGACTCATTCCGTAAACGTTAGGAACCATTACCCAGTCATAAGAGTCAATAAAAAGCTCCATAAACCATCTATGAACTTCATCTGGATCAAATTCACATAAAAGCATAAAATTCCCAACAATCATTAATCTTTCAATATGATTTGCATATCCAGATTTATTTATTTTGTGTATAGTATCATCAAGAGGTTCGATACCAGTTGTTCCACTATAAAAAGATTCTGGAATTTTCCTGTTGAATCCCCAAAAGTTTTTAGTTCTCTCTTCAGTTCCTTTGCAACGATAAACACCTCGAATAAATTCTCTCCATCCAATAATTTGCCTTATGAAACCCTCACAAGAATTAATAGGAATATTATTTTTTTTATAATATTCTAGTGTTTTATTTACAATAATTTTAGGATACAATAAACCTGAATTTATAAGTGGTGATAATATGCTATGATTGATAATTGATTTCTCTTTTAATATAGCATCCTCATAAGGACCAAACTCTTTAAATCTAGTTTTTAAAAAATCATTAAACCAATTTTCAGCAGTTTCAAAATCTGTTGGATACAAAGGGTCATCGCTTAACGCACCATTATTATTTTTAAAATTATTTTCAACATATAATAATGCTTCTTGATGATTTTTAGTTTTTTTTGGAAAATTAATTTTCGGAGTGGTTTTATCTTTAGGATACTTTTCTCTGTTTTGATCATCATAGGTCCATTTGCCGCCTTGTGGAGTGTTTATACCATCTAATAAAATATGAAGTCTATTTCTTTCGGCTTTATAAAATGATGTTTGATATAATTTTTTCTTGTCTGTTCTAAAAAATGGATCAAGATCTTTTTTGGTATTAATAAATGCAGGATTTTCTAATAATACAAGATCAATACCTTTCTTTTTTGATGATTCTCTTAACCTTTTTTCTAGCCAATTATCTTCAGGATCAATACATTGAATTTTATCAATTTCAGTACTATTTAGCTGATCAATAAACTTTCTAATATCTGAGTTTTCATCGTTAGAATTTATATAATTTACCTTGAGCCCTTTAAGCACCAAGAAGTCATAATAATTTTTCATGGAGCATCTATGAAAATATATTTTTTGTTTATGAAAATTATAATGATTAAAGAACATGTTCTCTTCAATAATATAATGAGTGGAGTTTTCATCTAAAAGCTCTGAGTCTTTAAATAATTGGTTTGGAAAAATTATATTTATTTTCATCATTAGTAGTAAATTTCAAATGGTATACCTAATTCGTCATCTTCAGGTGATTGTGTAATAATTCTAGATCCGTTTTTTTGCCATTTTTTTGAAGTTACCGCTAGTGCAATTGAGTCTAAAATATCATCTTTTTTCACCATTTCTTTTTTATTTTTCTTAAAAAAATCTTCTACAATAAATGAAATTTGTTTTTCATAATTGCTTAGAATAGAAACCCTTTCTTCAAACCCTTCTTTTGTTTTTTTATTAAATAAAAGTGGTTTGTTATTATTTAAATTGATAAAACAAAATTCAGGGTGTGATTCATGAATTAAAAATTTATTTTCAATATTAGAACTTAAGAACTCATCGGCCTCTTTAATTTTTTTACTAATATTCCAAGACTGTATTGAAATGCTTCTTTTGGTTATAATTTTATTTGCTTCTTTTGCAGAACTGTAGTCACTACTTAAAACTGCTTCTCGGCAAGGAGCTGTAAAAACACTACTTTTTTTATTTTTAGGCAAATAAGTTCTTAACTTAAAATCAATACTTCTTTCAAAATTTTTAGAAGAAAGCCCTAAAGGTATATCGATTAATGTTAGGTTATTAGTTCCGATAGTTTCAAATAAATTATTTAAATTTTCATGCAATTCTATTCTAATATTTCCCTGTATTATACAGCAACACCAACCATTTATATATCCATCAATGCCTACAAACATTCTGTTTAATATTTAGATTTTAAAATTAAACAAAATTAATAATTTTAGTATATTTGTTTATCAATAAATGAAAACTTTCCTCTACATATTTTTTGCAATTTTATTTGTTTTTACTGCATGGCAATTTTATACTTCTTATTCTAATAAAAATTATGAAACGCTACCAAATGTAATTCTTGGCACTATAGATTCTATAGACTTTAAAATCTACGATGAGTACATAAAAGCCTCTGTTAATTCAAAGGCCTACAATATGAACTCTGCAAGTAGTAAGTTTCCAGTTTTGGCCAACTATATTTTTGGTGGAAATAAGGATAGTTTGCAAATAGCTATGACTTCTCCCGTTCTTTATAATATGAGTAATAAATCCTCTTTCTCATTTATTATGCCAATGGAGTTTAGCAATCTACCATCTCCAAACACCGAGGATATATTTTTTGAAACCGTGAAAAATCAATGTATTGCTTCAATAAAATTTAGTGGTTTTGCAAACGAAAATAATTGTGCATCTAATCACAAGATGCTGTTAAATACTTTAAAGAAAAACGACATTAAATGCAATAACGATTTCATGATTGCTGTTTATCAACCTCCATTTCAATTTATTAATCGAAAAAATGAAATTTGGGTAGAAGTAGATGCTTTAGATGTGAAAAATAAACTTTTTAAAGATTGAATTTTTTCCGTTCTGTTTTCCAACTTAAATGTCCAAATTGTAGAATAGGTAGTCTTTTCATAAATCAAAATCCTTATAAATTAAGAGATCTTAACAAGATGCATGAATGCTGCTCTAAATGCGATCTAAAATTTTCATTAGAGCCAGGTTTCTATCAAGGTGCTGCATATGTAAGTTATGGATTTCAAGTATTGAATTCTCTTATTGTATTTAATCTTTTATTTTGGTTTACCAGCATCCACTGGAAAAATATTATATATTTTATTTTGGGGTTTATAATTGTCTTAACACCATATATAGTAGTAGTTTCCAGATCGGTTTGGATTCATATGTTTGTTTCTTTTAAGTCTAAATAATTCTAATTTTAATTATCAAAACATCTAGAAATTAGTCTAAATAAACTAATTCATTTATATTACGTATAATTAATAACCATGTATTGATTTATTTTAAATCGCATTATAACATGAGGACTTTTATTAAAGAAAAATATTTATTACTATTATTTTTTCTTGTGCTAATTGTTACTGGAAACGCTCAAAATTTTGTTGTAAACAGTATCGTTGATGCAGTAGATTCAAATCCTGGCAATGGGATTTGTGATGATGGATTTGGTAATTGTCCACTAAGAGCTGCAATACAAGAAAGTAATGCACTTGGCGGGGCACACACAATTACATTACCTGCAGGAACCATTACTCTTTCAGTTGCAGGAATCAATGAAGACGCTTGTGCAACAGGAGATTTAGACGTCACTTCTAATATTACAATTTACGGTGTTTCACCCTCAGTTACTATAATTGATGTTAATAATATTGATAGAGGATTTCATCTTCTATCAACGGGGCAGCTAATAATTTCAAATACAACAATTAAAAATGGAAATACATTAAAAGATCACGGTGGTGGGTTTTTAAACCAAGGTATATTATCCATTAAATATTGTCATATAACAGAAAACACGTCTACTTTACCCGTTGGTGCTACTTATTCTGGTGGATTTGGCGGGGGAATTGCAAATTTTGGCGATTTAATAATAGAAAATTCAACCTTGTTTTTAAATGAGGCAATTGGTGGTAGAGGTACTAATGGCCAAAATGGAGGAGGAGGAGGGGGAAGTAGTCCTGGTTTTGGTGGAGCTATTTATAACAACTTAAATGGTGTAATAACATTAAAAAACTCCACTATTTCAAATAATAATGCTGTTGGGGGGAGGTTTTCTGCAGGCTCACCTAACGGTGGTAATTTTACATTTACAGGAAAAAGAGGTGCTGGACTACTTGGTGGTAATGGAGGTGCAGCTGGAGGTAGTGCAGGTGGTAATGGAGGTGATTTTTCTGGTGGAGGCGGTGGAGGAAGTTCTGGAAGTTTTGGCGGCTCAGGCGGCATGGGAGGCTATGGTGCTGGTGGTGGTGGTCGTGGAGCTAGATCTGGTGGAGGGACTTCAGGTCCTGGAGGCTTAGGTGGTTTTGGAGGAGGGCAAGGAAATGGTTCATGTTGTTCTTCGGGTGGGGGCGGTGGCGCTGGAGCAGGTTTTGGAGGCGGAATTTTTAACAACGGGGGAACAATAACGTCTATAAATTCTTCAATAGCTTTTAATAGTGCTTATGGCGGAAAAGGAGCTTCATTGTCTAGTTCTGGAGGATGGGCAAGAGGGGGAACCCCCGGGAAGGGACTAGGTGGAGGAATTTTTAATAGATCGGGTACAGTTGATTTAACCAATACACTTATTGCAAGCAATACCAATTATAATGACATTCTGAATTCTAATACTGCTGGAATTGCTTCTAACGAAGAATTGTATGGAACATTTACATCAACCAATGGACATAATTTAATTTTTAATATTGGATCTGGTGTTTTAACAGGAAATACAACTGGAAATATTATTGGGCAAGATCCACTAATTTCTTCATTAGCAAATAATGGGGGGTCAACCAATACAATAAAAATTGGATACTGTCCAACTAGCCCCGCTATCGATGCTGGATTAGACGCTGTTGCTCCAGCTTTAGATCAAAGAGATTTTCCTCGATTAAATAACTATGGAGGAGCTAACATTGTAGATATTGGAGCCTTTGAATCAACGGATACACTATTTTATATTTCAGGATCTGTTATTAATGATTGTGGAGGGCTAAATAATGGTCAGGCTTCTGCCAATCCTATTGGCGGTAGTTCCCTTTTTACATTTCAATGGGATTTTTTAGCAGCAAACCAAACTACACAAACAGCAATTAATTTAGGAGCAGGAAACTATATAGTTACTGTTAGCGATACAAATGGATGTTCTAAAGACACTACCTTTACAATCCTAAATCAATCTTCTAACTCAGGAAATGACAATGATACTATTTTATGTGTAGGTGATACAACTTTTGATTTAAACCAGCTTCTTTCCTTAGGAGTTAATCCAGGAATATTTACCGAAACAACATTCTCAGGACAATTTAATTCTTTATCAGGTGTTTTAATTACGACTGGTTTAGCAGGAACATATTCTTTTATTTATGAAACTCAAGCAATTTTACCATGTATTTCAGATACAGCATTTTTTAATGTAACGGTTAACCCTATTCCAGCTGCTCCAACAGTGGCAAATATTTCTATTTGCACTAATAATTCGGCTACTTTAACAGCTACATTGCCAGTAGGTAATTATCAATGGTTTGATTCAATTTCTGCTGTTAATGTATTAGATACTTCATATACTTTTACAACTCCTATATTAACATCAACTAAATCTTACTACGTTCAAACAACAATTAATGGTTGTGTAAGCCCTATTACAACAGTAATTGTTAGTGTAGATTCTAACTTGATAGTTGACGCAGGATTAACTGCTATTATTTGTCAAGGAGATAGTTTCGATTTAACTGCAGATCCTTTTAATGCAGCTTATAGCTATACTTGGGATGAACCAGCAAATCTCAATTTTTCGAATTCGTATAATCCAACTGTATCGCCGCTGCAAACCACATTATATATGTTGACAGTTAGCAACCCTAATAATTGTGTTGGTATTGACAGCATAGAAATTAAAGTCATACCAAAATTGAGCGTGCTTAGTACCCTAACTAACCCTCTTTGTAATGGCGGAAATGATGGGCAAATTAATTTAATTTCTCAAGGAGGATCAGCTCCATATAGTTACTCTTGGAATACTTCCCCTATCCAAATCACTAATCCAATTACTAATTTAGCTGCAGGAAATTATACTGTTACGGTAACAGATAATTTTGGATGTTTTATAGACTCTACCTTTACCTTAATTGATCCATTAGGGTTTTCTTTTACAACAGATTTTTTAAACTCTAACTGTGGCTTGCCTGATGGCTCAGTTTCGGTACTTAATTTTACAGGTGGTTTTCCTGACTATAATTACGATTGGGGAGCAGGCCCAACAACAAATAATACACTATCTAGCTTACTTCCAGGCACATATTCAGTAACTGTTGCCGATGCCAATAACTGCGATACCAATATAAGTATTACTATTTCACCAGGGAACAACTTGCCTTTTATGGCAAGTATTGATGTAAAATTAGATGTCATTTGTTTTGGAGAATCTTCAGGAACAGCTACTGCAATAGGATCTGATCCTTCAGCCACCTACAGCTTCTCTTGGAATAGTGCTCCAACACAAATTACTCAAACGGCAACTAATCTTCCTGCAGGACAATATATTTGTACTTTAACAGATAATATAACAGGTTGTATTGATACTACTTTAGTAAATATTGTAGAACCAACACAACTAACTGTTAATGCTGGAAACGATGAATCTATTTGCTTTGGAGAAAACACTAATATTTCAGCAATTGCTGTTGGAGGCACACCACCTTATAATTTCTATTGGAATAACTCATTAGGATCAGCTCAAAACTATAGTATTTCCCCATCTATAACTACTACTTATTTGGCAACTTTAAACGACGCATGTTCGCAATACGTAGAAGATTCGGTAATAATTAATGTTAATCCGCTACCAATTGTTGATTTTAGTGCTGCTAACTTAATCCTATGTGAGATTCCTCAGTTGCCATTTGAACTAACCAACTTAACTCCAAATTCGGGATCAGTTACTTGGGATTTTGGTGATGGGACGACAGGGTCAACAAATGTGGCGACACATACATACAACAGCCCTGGGTCTTATGATGTTACTTTAATGGTAATCAATAGTGCTGCTTTTGGAAGTTGTCTAGGATCTTTAACTAAAGCTAACTATTTACAATTTTTCACAAATCCAACAGCAGACTTTACCATGAATCCGAACCCAACAACTATGTTTGATCCCACAGTAAGATTTTATGACCAATCGGATATTAATATTACCAACTGGAATTGGGATTTTGGAGGATTAATGCAAAGCAGCTCACAAAACCCTTTTTATACTTTTCCAGTTGACACTGGAAACTATATTGTAAGCTTAACTGTTACAGATATTAATGGTTGTCAAGCTACAAATTCTAAAAATGTTGTTATCAAAGGGGAGTACGGAGTCTTTATTCCAAATGCATTTACACCAAACGGAGATGGGCTTAACGATGAATTGCTTCCCAATGGATTTGGTATTTTAGATCAAAACTACAAGTTCTATATTTTCACTCGATGGGGAGAGCTTATTTTTCAATCAAATTCAAAATTCCAACCTTGGAATGGTATATATAAAGGTAACCTTGTAGAGAACGGAGAGTATCTTTGGAAATTAGAATTCACGGACATTAACAATAAAATCCATAACAAAGTAGGGCATATAAACGTTATAAGATAATGTCGATTATTAATAGATAGATTATACATTTTCTAATTCCATTATCCTAAATCCCTTCAAAAATTGAAATAAGACCAATTCACAAGGAGCCTTTTTCCAAGAAGAATTTTAATCATTTTTCTTGAAACTAGTTATTACGACTTTTTTTATTTTAATAATTATGGATTGAATTTGAATTATAAATCAATCAATTTTTCATCACACTCTTCCTTTTTTTATATCAAAAAACACAATTTACCAGTAATTTATTCTTGCTTTTAGGATTTAGTTTTATAAAAATATTTAAGCTATATTTAAATAAATAAATTTTATAACAAATGAAAAAAATTTACCTCATAATTACCTGTGTTTTAATTTCAGGAACATTTTTTACTCAAATATTTTCAGATAATTTTGATTCTTACTCTGTTGGTCAAGGTTTAGTTTCTCAAAACTCTACAGATTGGGATACATGGACACCGTCCACACCTAACGAGGATGTCCTTATTTCAAATACTAATGCATCTAGCGGATCAAATTCTCTTTATTTTTCATCAAATGGCGGTGGGCCAGAGGATGTCATTTTAAGATACGCTTCAGTTTATAACTCTGGAAACTTCACCTTAGAGATGAATGTTTTTGTAGAAACTGGTAAAGGAGCTTATTTTAATATGCAAGAAACATGGACTGTTGGTGCTGTTTGGGCTATTGACTGTTTTATGCTAGATGATGGAACTTTAAAACTAAATAATGGTGCAAACACGGCTTTATCAACTACATACCCAACAGGAACTTGGTTTAATTTAAAAATTGAAATTGATTTAACAGCTAATAATTGGGAATTATTAATTGATAATGTTAGTCAAGGATCATTTTCAAATACAATAAATTCAATAGGAATTTTAGATTTATATCCAACTAACCCAACAGCACAGGGTGGGAATAATATTTCTGGTTTTTATATTGATGATGTAAGTTATGATCATACTCCAGCAGTCTTGCCAGCTATTAATGGTGGTATAACTGTAGTTTCTCAGTTAAATGGTATTGTAGGGTCCATGCCAAATGTTAATTGTTCTGTTAGGAATCTGGGATTAGACACAATATCATCTTTTGATATTGAATATAGTTATAATGGTGGTACTGCTATTCAGGAAAGTATTGGTCCAATTTCTTTGACTTCTCTTTCTAATTATCAACATACCTTTAATAGCCCAGTGACTTTAGTCTCTGGAAATAATTCTTTAACAGTTACTGTTTCTAATGTAAACGGAGCTGGTCCAGATGGTAACCCATCTGACGATTCTAAGACCATTACTGTTAGCCCAAAAGTATCAGCTCCTGGAAAAGTAGTTCTTGGTGAAGAAGCTACAGGAACATGGTGTGGTTGGTGCCCAAGAGGCGCTGTTTTTATGGATTATATGGAATCTACTTATGGAAATGCATGGGCAGGAGTAGCTGTTCATAATAACGACCCCATGGCTGATTCTGCTTATGATACTGGTCTTGGCTTTTCAAGTTATCCTAATGCTTTAGTAGACAGAGGATTAGAAATCGACCCTCAAGCTTTAGAGGCTGAATTTTTGCAAAGAGTTCAAGTTGCCCCAACAGCGTTAATCACTAACGGAGCGTTTTGGAATGCTAATACCAGACAATTAGATGTTTCTGTTACTACTATTTGGCAAGCTGCTGCTAGTGGAGATTGGAGATTAGGTGTAATATTAACTGAAGATGGTCTTTCTGGAACAACTTCTGATTGGGGACAATCAAACTCATATTCTGGTGGCGGAAGTGGTGTAATGGGCGGATATGAACTTCTCCCATCCCCTGTACCTGCTTCTCAAATGATTTATGATCACGTTGCAAGAACTATTTACCCTTCATTTGATGGTATGAATGTTTTTCCTTCTTCTATTTCAAACGGTGACACTATTACCGAATGTTTTAGTTTTTCCTTACCAAACAATTGGGACGAAGACAATATCCATATTATTAGTTTCTTAAGAAACCCATCTACCACAATTGATAATGCAGGTAAAGAAACTATAATATCAGCAATTACTAATGGGTATAAAAGTTGCGCTGTAGGTATTAATGAAGTAGATATTTTAGAAAAAATAAACTTTAAATTATTTCCCAATCCAACTAATGGAACTACCTATATTGACATTACAAATAATGATAATAAAAATATTAGTTTGACTATTTTAGATATTAATGGAAAAATAATATCTACAAGAGATTATCATTTTAACGGCACTATGAAACTACCAATCTTTGTTAACAATTTAGAAAAAGGAATATACATTGTAAAGCTTTCAATTGGAGAATCAGTCCAGCAACAAAAATTAATTGTTCAATAAATCAATTAAAGCTTACTTTTTTTTCATTCTTAGGTAGAAATTTTCCCGGATGTTCATCCAGAATAAATTATAATCTAAAGAATGATAATTCTTGTTTAGAATTTTATCATAAATCTTTAAAAGTGGAAACTCCTGAATTTCTACCAATAGTAATCCGTTATTTGTTTTGGCTCGTATAGTATTTGCGTGTTTTAGTTTATTTCCAGTTAATATAATTTTAAAATTATTAAACAGAATACCCTTGTGATTGGTGTAGGTACTAGAACTGTCATTATTTATCCAAGTTATGGGATTTGTTACCGATTTATTTTCTGTGCTAACCTGAGAAAAATTAGTTCCTATTGGATAACTATTCCAATTTAAATAACAATTTAAATCAGTCGGATTTGTGCAAATAGGATAATTTTTAATTGAAAAACTACTTACATAAAGATCTCCTACAAAGTAACACAGCTCAATTTTTTCTAAAATTGAGTCATTAATAGAAATGTAGTCATTAAATAATTTTTGTAAATGATGTGTTCCTTGACTATGTCCAGCTAAAACAATCCTATTACCCTTATTGAAATTTTCAAGGTAGTATTTAAAGGCATTTTCAATATCTTTATATGCTAAGTTGAAAGCTTTTATACCGTTCACCTCGTCTTTATACCCATTGAGATGCATCTGCCTGTAAAAAGGAGAATATACACTAGCCATCCCGGCAAAAACATTAGCTTGATTTTTTAACGATAACAAACCAATTTTCTTATTTAGCTTTTTATCCTCGACACTAGCATTCCAGTCTAGACCATTATTATACATAGTTGGATATACATAAAAGACGTCTATTGAATCTAAAATAAGACTATCATTTTTAAGGTTTTTAGGAAGAAAATCTGAATAATCAAATTTTCCAGGATGTGCAGCCCAATAATTAATATTACTATAGTTAGGTTTTGTCTTTGGAACCTCTTTTTCAAATGAATGTAAAGGGATTTTGATCACACAAGAACCTAAGATTAACAATAAAACTGAATACAGTAATATTTTTTTCACGCGTACTAAGTTATTATTTTTATACTTTAACATTTCTATTACTTATTAATTTAAATATGAATATTGGTATTAACGCTAGACATTTAATAAAAGGAAAATTAGAAGGTATTGGTGGCTACAGTCTTCAAATCCTTAAAAGACTAGTGATTTTAATGCCAAATCATCAGTTTTTTTTATTTCATGATAGGGAAACTGAATTTTTAATTAACGAGAAAAACGTTATTAATTTAGTTTTAAGTCCACCTGCAAGACACCCATATTTATTTAAAATTTGGTTTAATTTTATTATTCCTAAAGCTTTTAAAAAGCATAGTATTGATCTTTTTTTCTCTCCTGACGGTTTTATTTCTTTAAACACCAATATTGATCAAATTGGAGTTATACACGATTTGAATTTTGAACACCACCCAGAAGACTTACCTAAAATCGTTGTAAATTATTACAAGAAATATATGCCTCTGTTTGCTGAAAAAGCAAAACAAATAATCACAGTTTCAAATTTTTCAAAAAAGGATATTATTAATAAATATG
>ERZ767114.1153-NODE-1153-length-13025-cov-5.414427_pt1 | contig 13025 bp, 22 predicted proteins | sample MGYA00374952_ERZ767114 | MGnify/ENA primary metagenome ERZ767114 (study PRJEB28939, sample SAMN06267156) | marine metagenome | isolation source: Columbia River Estuary | place: USA:Columbia River Estuary, USA | collected 2012-05-05 ...
TAGCAGTAGGTGACTTGTATTATAACACAACAGTTAGTGCTGTTAAGTATTGTAGTGTAGCACCTTCCGGCACTGGCTCACCTGTAGGTACATGGGTAGCAATTGCAGCAACCGATACAAGCGGTTTTGCTACAGCAGGGTTTTCAATCGCAATGTCAATCGCATTATAGGAGACAGATATGGCACAAAACTTTAGACGATATATAGAACGAGCCATTGGAACTTCAGCAACTGACATTCCAGATGGAGCTAACTTTGATTCTTATGATACAATTGTAGGAATTAATCTTGCCAATATTGTGGCACAACAAATTATAGTTTCAGTTTACATTTCAAATGGTGGCGCTAATTACTATCTTGTAAAAGATGCACCTATACCTTCGGGAAGTTCACTTCAACTTCTTGATGGTGGCGCTAAAGTAGTAGTACAATCAGGAGATCGACTTAACTTTATCGCAGATACTGCAAGCTCACTTGATGTAGTTGTATCCGCTGTTGACGCTATTAGTACATAGGAGGATAGGTTATGGGTTACATTGGTAATCAAGCAAGTTCAAACTTTTCTTCTTTAGCTAAACAAGCTATTACAGGTAATGGTGGCGCTAACTATACACTTACTACACCTGTAGCAAACGCTAATGAGCTTGAAATATTTGTAAACAACGTAAGGCAAGAGCCAGCAGTAGCATATAATGTAGCTGGAACGGCTCTTACTATGACAGGTAACGTAGCAAGCACAGATGACTTTTATGTAGTGTATCAAGGTAAAGCAGTTCAAACAACTACACCTCCTGCAGGAAGTATTACTAATGCTATGTTTGCTCCTGGAATTACTCTTGGTGGTGGTTCATACTTAGGTGATAGCGGTGGCGGTCTTGCAGATATTATTAGAGTACATGAAAAACAATTAGACACTAACGTTACAGTAGCCGCAAACACTAACGGTCTTTGCGCTGGCCCTTTAACCGTAGCTTCAGGAGTCGTCATCACCGTTAGTGCTGGTGCGACATTGGTGGTAGCATGAGTACAGTACATTGTAATACAGTACAGACTAGTTCTGGTGGCCCTGTCACGCTGACTAATCAGAGTGCTGCGAAAACTTTTGTTGCTTATAAAAGCACAACCTCAACCGCTATTTACAACTCACAAAGTTTGAATGTCAGTTCGTTGTCGGACATTGGAACAGGAAAGACGAACGTAAATTTGACTAATGCCCATTCGGTTGCGGTGTACGCAACAAGTGATTCTGGTGGTGATGGATCTACTGGCTACTCAACTTGGATGGGTTATACTCAAATGACTGCATCTGTCACTAGAGTTAATACAGGTAATGCTGCTTTTAGCAATGCTGATACAAGTTACCATTCCCACCAAACCTACGGAGACCTAGCATGAGTGAAATAAAAACAGATAAGCTTACTGGCGTAGGTACTGCTGGCGTTATCCTTGTAACAGGTGAAGGTAATAGCACGACCACTAACTTGCAGCAAGGGTTATGTAAAGTTTGGGTGCATTATAACGGAGATTCTAATCATGCAATTCAAGACAGTTTTAACGTAACCTCAGTAGCAGACGGCGGTGTGGGTCGTGGAACCGTATCAATCGCCAATGACATGAATAATAATAGTTATAATTTGCAGTACACTGACAGTTGTCCAGATAGCCCAGCTATAAATGGTTTGTACATACATACTTTTCAAACAGGGGCATATTCTTTAGCTAGTGTAAATAATTCGGGCGGTTATACTGATGGTTTAGATGTGTGTTCGGCAGTATTTGGAGATCTAGCATAATGGCAAATGGAAAAATCAAAGCAGATACCCTAGAACACAGCACCACTGGGTCGGTTGATACTCAGTACGTTGTGAAGGGTAGTGGTAAGGCGTGGGTAAACTTTAATGGCACAGCTACTGCTGCAATAAATGAAAGTTTTGGCACAAGTTCCTTGACAGATAATGCCGAAGGTAGGTGGCACATAAATCTAAGTAACGCATTTACAAATCGCAATTTTCCACAAACTGTTGCGTCTACCGCTAAAACATTTAATACCGCTATTGATGACGGTAATAAAACCGCGTCTCAAGCATCTTTATCTGCTCGCAATGATTCTGGAACGTGGGTTGATACAGATGGATGCGTTATAGATTGCTTAGGAGACTTAGCATGACAGTGACACCAGAGTTTCAAGGTACACACTTATTCGACAGACTATGCTGGGCAAAGGAAAACCTAGACGGTGTACAGTCTGACTATCGTGTAGTCTATGAGGACAGTGTAGACGGGTGCGCTAAGATACTTGTACCTGACCCTAACTGGATGGCAGCAGCTTTACAAGGCGGCATCTTACCACCCGTAGAAGTATACCACGAGCTAGCAAAGGACGAGGCACAGCCTGACTTTACTAAGCATACCCGTGGTTATCTATTACATGAGACACAGCCTATTGATGCGATGACTGAAGAAGAAGCTATCGAGTATCTTATAAAAAAAGACTGCCCACAAGCGGTGTGGAAAACATATAACGAAGGCAACCGTCTTAAGATGGTTATCTGTAAAAAAGAACAATTACCTCAAACTAGAGAATGGCGAAACGCATGGAAGATCGATCAAGATCTAATCGCTGCATAGGAGAAATAAATGGTAGATACATATATTAAGGTAGGTGATCAAACTCCTCTTGCGAGTTCTGTTACTGTACCTGCAGACCGTAACTTCCGTGGTGCTTGGGTTCTTGATGGAACTGTAATCTCGGAAGATATAACTAGCGCAAAAGCTATATTTAAAGATAAAGTAAGAGAAGTACGTAAGCCACTACTAGAGGCTAAAGACGTAGAACTTATGAAAGCACTTGAAACTAGCGCAAGTACAACAGCTATTGCTACAGCTAAAAACGCACTTCGTGATGCACCAGCTGCTTCAGCTATTGATAGTGCAGATACAATTACAAAGCTAAAGGCAGCTTGGGATACATCGTTACTTGGTGCAAGCCCTTACTAATAGGAGGCTATAATGGCATTAAGTACAATTAAAACAGCAAGTATAGCTAACGATGCTGTTACTGCTGATAAAATAGTTAATGATGGTAATCTTGGCAACAGAAACTTGATTATTAACGGTGCGATGAACGTGGCACAGCGGGGAACGAGTGCTACTGCGTCCAATGCAGCGGCATATCTCACCCTAGACAGGTGGGAATATTCGTATGGGACTGGCACTTCAAATGAGTTTTCAACTTGGACAATGAGCCAAGATTCAGACGCACCTTCTGGATTTTCAAACTCTACAAAATTTATATGTACAACTGCCGCTTCTGCACCTAGCACCCTTACTGCGGCTTTGTTTCAACAAAAATTTGAGGGTCAAAACCTACAACAAATACAGTTTGCAAAATCTGGTGCAAAAACCCTTACTGCATCTTTTTATATAAAGTCCAATAAAACAGGAAATATAGGCGTACAGTTATTCGCTCAAGACGACTCTACACTAAATAGTCAACTTGTTTCAATTAATACAGCAAACACTTGGGAATTTAAAACAGTTACATTTTCTCCAAAAACAAGTGGTACAGAAATCCCTAACGATAACACATTAGGTTTGAGAATTAGATTTGTTTTTGAGTACAACACTGGCAGAGCCTTTGGAACATCAGATACTTGGGCGGCAAGGCAACAAAACAGTCAACTTGTGCCAGCAGGTACATCAGCTAGAGTATCAACAGCAAACGATACCTTTTTTATTACAGGCGTCCAGCTTGAGGTCGGAGATACAGCCACGCCGTTTGAACACCGCAGCTTTGGCGATGAGTTGGCTAAGTGTCAGAGGTATTATCTTAAATTAGGTGGAGCAGATATTAACGGTGGAGGTTATTACCGTTACGGCGTGGGTTCTTGTCAAGGAATTAACAATTCAAATATTTTAGTTAAGCCAACAGTAACAATGAGAACAACTCCAACACTAGAAAACACAGGAACAGTTAGCAACTATGCTATCTATGAAGCAGATGCTATTCACGCTTGCACTGCGCTTCCTTCTTTTAATTCTACAAATTCCAATCCAAACGGTTTTGCTGTGTCTTTTACAACAACAAACGGCCTTGTCGCAAGCGGAAATGCGGGAGAAGCTTTAAATAATAATAATACTACAGCTTATTTAGCTTTTTCAGCGGAGGTATAAAAATAATGTATTCAGCAACAATAACCAATGCAAAATATGGCTCAGACCCTATCAGTGGTGAAAGCACTTGTATTAACTGTGTGTTTGATGACCGTTATGTGTCTGTTCCGTTAAATACAAAAAACACAGAATTTGCAGAAATCATGCGCCAAGTAGCGGCTGGAACACTAACAATAGAGGAGGCTGACTAATGCCATATATAGGCAAACAACCCCTCGCAGGGGACTTTAAAAAACTAGGATCACTCACAGCGTCTGCTACAGCTACGTATGCACTCACTTATAATAGTGTTGCATTTACGCCAGCTAACGCAGAGTCTTTGATTGTATCTCTTAACGGTGTAACACAAGCGCCTGTTGATGCTTATAGTGTCAGTGGGAGTAACATTGTGTTCGCTTCTAACCTTTCTTCTTCAGACAGCATTGATTATATCCTTGCGCTAGGAGAAGTAGGTAACAGTACAGTACCAGCAAATAACTCAGTTACTGCAGCAAAGCTTAGTAGCACTATCAGTCGTGGTGGTGCAGCTAATATTCGTGTTAACCCTAACAGCCTAACAGATAATACAACGATTGCCAGTGGTGAGAATGCTCTTGTAGCAGGACCATTTACACTTGCGGCTACGTTGACTATCAACGGCACATTTACGGTGGTGTAATATGAGTAAATTATTTGTAGATAACATTGCCAGTAAAACTGGTGGAACAGATGCACTTACTATTGACAGCAGTGGGCGTGTATTTAAGCCAGCGACACCAGCCTTTCACGCTTATGCGGATGATAGTGCTTATATAACTACTACTCCAATTCCATTTGACAACACCACTATTAATATAGGTAACGCTTTTGACACAGCAAATTACAGATATGTTGTGCCTGTCACTGGCAATTATTTTATTTCGGTTCATATAGGGGTTGCTCGTGACGATGTAGGTGGCGGTGAAAGTTTTAATGTTGAGCTTCTTAAAAACGGCAATAGAATTCAAAGAGGCTATTTTGAAGAAGCTAGTTCAACAGGCTATAACAATGTTTCTTTTTCAGCAATACATGTTTTGAATATTGGAGATGTGCTTACAGTTACCGCTGCTGGGGGCGTTGACTATTTTGCGGCACCAGCGGATGCAATATTTTCAGGTTATTTAATAGGATAGGAGGATAACATGGCTTCAATTATAGGAGTGGAAACCCTCCAACACACTAACGGTACTACAGCGGCTACAATTCAATCAGATGGTAGATTTATTCCTGTGAAAGCTGGAGGCATTATTCAAACGCAATACACACAATTTACTAGTACTAATTACTTCAACACTACCGCTAACACTTGGCACGCTTTTTCAGATTTAACTGTAAATATTACCCCTACAGCGACAAATAGCAAAATAATGGTGCAAATGTTTATAGGTGCTTGGGAACATAACAACGACAATGATCACGTTGTTCGGTTTGGTTTTTATAGAGATTCTACTTTATTAGTAGCACCAGCGGCAGGGAGTAGATGGACTGCTGTAGGAATGGGAGCAACAAACTTTGATCAAGGTGACCGTCTTTCTACTCCTGCAGTTGCTTGGATAACGTATTTTGACGAACCATCAAGCACAAGTCAGATAACCTACAAAGGTGCTGTAAATGCAGGATCAACTTCTGGAATAATTACATTGAATAGAACAATGCAAGATACAGATTCAGCAGGGCATGAACGTACTGTGTCAAGTATTGTCGTAACAGAAATAGCAGGATAGGAGATACACATGACAAGTATATTAAAAGTAGACTCCATCCAAAATGCGGCTGGAACTGCAGCTATGACAATTGATAGTAATGGTTTAGTTATTCCTAAAAAAGTAGCGTTTCAAGCAATAGCTACTGACATAGATCAAAGTTACACAGCAACTGACTATGCAAAAGTTTTGTGGGAATCTGTTGAACTTGACACTGCCAGTTATTGGGATTCAACAAATAATAGGTACACACCACAAGTTGCTGGTTGGTATTTGTTTGGTGGTCAAGTGCGAGGAAATTTTACTAATGTTTTATCGTTTATAGGTTTTAATATAGCAAAAAATGGTTTTACAAATACCAGCACAGCTTTATCGTCACAGTTTCAACACAATTCTGACACTTTTTCTAGTGGTGAATACCCTCTTCCCACTGGTATAATTCAGTTAAACGGCTCGACTGATTATGTTGAAGTGTTTTTTCAAGCTGATGAAAATTGCATTCTTTCCGATAGTGCAGGTAGAAAATCATTTTTCTGGGGTATGTTGGTACATCCAATTTAATAGGAGACAAATATGGCATTAACAAAATTAAACAATCAGTCTCTTGTTGCAGTTACATCTGCTGGTATTCCTATCCGTAGTGGTAGTGTGTTGCAAGTTAAATACGCAGAAGCAGATTTGGGCAGCAATGGTTTAGCCACAACGTCAACAAGTTATGTTGATTTACCCGCATACTCTATAGCAATAACTCCAACTTCTACGAGTAGCAAAATACTAATTAGTTACGGTATTCATACTCTTGAAGGAGCATCAACAGGCAATTGGGCAAGTGATTGGAATTCACAGATAATACGCGGCAGCACTAAAGTTTATCCTACTACTGATTCAACTTACGATGGTGGTACATATGGGCCTACAAACACCTATGCAATGAAGAAGTATGACAGCAGTTACTTAGACACTCCTAATACAACAAGCGCGATTACATACAAAGTTCAAGTGAAATCTAAGGGTGGTAGAAGCATATCTTTTAACCAATATGCTAATGGTCACATGGTAATCATGGAAATAGCCGGATAATGAAAATGACACAGGAAGTTACACCCGAACTCCGTGTTGCATTAGAGTTAGAAGCACACGAAAAAGAATGTGCAGTACGCTATGCGTCTGTAGAAGATAAACTCTCTACGCTAGATAGACGCTTGTGGCGTTTAGAAGCAATGATAATGGGGTCAACGCTTATTGTCGTTGGCCTAGCATCCTCTCTCTTAATGAAAATGTGAGGTTAAAATGATCGCGGAAACAATGGCAGGTATTGCTCTAGTCAAAGGCGCGGTTGATGGAATTAAAAGTATGATTGGTACTTGTAACGACATTGGCGATATAGCTGGGCATATAGATAAATTGTTCGAGGGCGAGAAACAAGTACAACAAAAAAGAAATAGTAAATCAGGTGTAGACAACTTCGGGGGTATCGGAGGTGTAGCATCTGAAATCATAGACGCAAGGCTTGCTAAAGAAAAAATGCAAGAGGTAGCTGCTATGGTTGACATGAGGTTTGGGCCGGGAACATGGAAATCTATTGTAGATGAACGGGCTAGACGTATGAAAGAACAACGAGAGCTAGAAGCAAAAGTACGACAAGCTAAACTACACAAAGCTAGACAAACAGAAGAATTGTTTGAAAATATATTAATGGCAGCTGCAGTAGTTTTTATTGTAGTTATTGCTATTGCTATATTTATCAGTATTATCTGAGGAGATTAAAATGTTTGAAGTATTAGTATTAGTTTGTTTAGCATCAAACCCTAATAATTGTTTCCCATTAGCCGACACTAGAGGACCATATGAAACAAGGGAACAATGTGTAGAGCGTTCAATAGAAATGCGTGAAGCAATAAGCGAAATGCCTGATCATGTACCTCAAGCATATAAGTGTATATTTAATGAAATACAAATACCGGGAGTAGCAACATGATATCTGCACTGATAGGACCAGTAACAGGATTACTAGATAAGTTTATTCCTGATGCTGATGAAAAAGCTAGAATAGCACATGAGCTAGCTACAATGGGTGAACGACACGCTCAAGAATTAGCTAAAGGACAGTTAGCTATTAACGCTGAAGAAGCTAAAAGTAGGAATATGTTTGTAGCTGGTTGGAGACCTTTTATTGGGTGGACATGTGGCATTGCTTTATTTTGGCACTTTGTAGGATTACCTATGACTATATTTTTTGTTAGTTGGTTTAGTGTAGAAATACCAACATTACCTACGTTTGAAATGGAAACACTTATGACTGTACTTATGGGTATGCTTGGTCTTGGTGGTCTCAGAACATTTGAAAAGGTTAAGGGAAAAGCTAAATGAAAAAGAAATTAGGACCATTAGCAAAACCAATGTATGCTAAAGCAGGTAGCACTGTAAATAGTGCAGGCAATTATACTAAACCTGAATTACGTAAAAGAATTTATCAACGAATTCTTGCAGGATCTAAAGGCGGTAAACCCGGACAAAACAGTGCTAGAAAAATGCAAATGGTAGCTAACGCATACAAAGCGGCTGGCGGGGGGTATACGTAATGAGTCCTCCTAGAAAAAGGCCGGGTGTTAAACAATCAAAGAAAGGACCTCTTTCTAAAGAAGCTAATTCTCTTATTAATTGGGGTAATGCAGATTGGGGTACTAAAAGCGGTAAAAATTCTATTGTAGGTAAAAATGCTACAGGAGAAAGATATTTACCTAAAGCTAAACGTGATAGCCTTACTGCAAAACAATATGCGGCAACAACTAAAAAGAAACGTAAGGGTATAAAGAAAGGCCAGCAATACGTTAAAAACACTAAAGCAGCGACAGTGAGGACCACATGAATATAGAAAAACTTAGAGAAGAGTTAAAAATAGATGAAGGATGCAAGTATGAAATCTACCTTGATCACCTTGGTCTCCCTACTTTCGGTATTGGTCATCTTGTTCTCGATAGCGATATGGAACACGGACAGGAAGTTGGCACACCAGTCTCAGAAGATAGAGTTAATGAGTGCTTCGCTAAAGATGTCGAAACAGTGTTATCGGAGTCCTTACAGCTATACCCCAATTTTGAGGTTTTGCCTGAAGAAGCCCAATTAATTATTGCTAACATGATGTTTAATATGGGAAGACCTAGGCTTAGTAAGTTTAAAGGTATGAAGGCTGCTGTAGACGCTGGTGATTATCATCGGGCTGCAGTTGAGATGGTTGATAGTCGTTGGTATCAACAAGTAACTAATCGAGCAGACAGACTTGTAGCTCGTATGCGTAGTATATAAAACGCCCTATAAGGGGAAAATCGTCATTATATATTATAGAGGTTACAGACATGAGAAACACAGAGTACACAGGCCCATCAATGCCTATTTCAGAAGAAATTGATAAAATGAAATATAGATTAAAAGATGAAACGTTTGATGGTAAAATAAAACGAATATCAAAAGCACTCTGTGACAACGATGTACATCAATATGCATTAGAAGATATTTTAGGTAAGCTAAGATTTTTACCAGCAGGTCGAGTACAAAACGCAATGGGTAGTCCTCGTATTACTACTGCTTATAATTGCTTTGTAAGTGGTACAATTGAAGACTCAATGGATAGTATTATGCTTCGTGCTACACAGGCAGCAGAAACAATGCGCCGTGGTGGTGGTATTGGTTATGACTTTAGCCACATTAGACCTCGTGGGGATATGATTGTTTCTCTTGAGTCTCAGTCAAGTGGTCCAGTATCATTTATGGGCATCTATGATTCTATCTGTCAAACAATTGCTAGTTCTGGTCACAGGCGTGGAGCGCAGATGGGCGTGCTACGTATTGATCACCCTGACGTATACGACTTTATTAGAGCTAAACGTAACAACGATAAGCTAACAGGCTTTAATATTTCTGTAGGTATTACAGATAAGTTTATGGAATGTTTAGAAACAGGTGAAGGCTTTGATTTAGTGTTTGAAGGCAAAGTATACGATACAATTGACGCTAACGATCTATGGGATGAGATCATGGAGTCAACTTGGGATTGGGCAGAGCCGGGTGTTTTGTTTATTGATCGTATTGCTGAAATGAATAACTTATGGTACTGTGAAGAAATTGCAGCTACTAATCCTTGTGGTGAACAACCACTACCACCGTTTGGAGCTTGTTTATTAGGCTCTTTTAATTTAACTAAATATGTAATTGAAAACGAATATGATCATAACACTTTTGACTATGCTCAAATGTCAACAGACATTAAAGAAGTAGTTCGTGCAATGGATAATGTCGTAGATCGTACTATTTATCCTTTAAAGGAACAAGAAGATGAGGCACGAAACAAAAGAAGAATGGGACTCGGTGTTACAGGATTGGCTAACGCTGGAGAAATGCTCGGATACCTTTATGGGACGGATAAATTTCTTGCTTGGATGGAAGCAGTATTCAAAACGTTAAGAGATGAATGTTATCGTACATCAGCAACTCTTGCAAAAGAGAAAGGAACGTTTCCTTTGTACACTGAGCAATACTTAGATAGTCATTTTATTAACACTCTAAGCCCAGATGTTATTGATTTAATTAAAGAAAACGGAATGCGTAATAGTCACTTGACTAGTATTGCACCAACAGGAACTATTAGCTTGTGTGCAGATAATGTATCAAGCGGCATTGAGCCTGTATTTAGTCATTACTATGACAGGACAATACAAACATTTGAAGGTCCAAAGGTTGAACGCGTTATGGATTATGCTTATTCTAAAGGTGTTGAAGGTCGCGGCGCTAACGATATTAGTGTACAAGACCACCTGAAAGTTCTCTTACTAGCACAAAACTACGTTGATTCAGCTTGTTCTAAAACTTGCAATGTAGGAGACGATGTAACGTATGATGAGTTCAAACAGGTCTATGTTGATGCCTGGAAAGGCAACGCGAAAGGATGTACAACGTTCAGACTTAGTGGTAAAAGGTTCGGCATACTTAACGAAACCGTGGAAGAAGAAACGAAGATATCTAGCGAAACTCAGACAATGGTTGAAGAAACGGGAAAGGCAGAGGCTTGCTTTATCGACCCGCTTACTGGCCAAAAAGAGTGCGCTTAACGATTATATAACGGAGGGGTAAAATGGCAGAAGAAATTATTTCTGTTGTCGATATTGCATCGAAAGGAGTTGTCATTGATACTCCTCCCGTTGCCTTAGCTCAAAATATATTTACAGATGTAAAGAACATTAGATTTAAAGACGGTGCTGTTCGTAAAATTGAAGGTGAATTATTACTTAATGATATTACAGGTGTAACAGGTCAAACAAGATACTTTGCAGTATGGGAAAACCCTAACTTACAACCAACAGGTTTGTATTATATTTGGGTAGTGGATAAAGTAGTTAGCGGCGTTATTGTTGGTCAACAAATTTATGTGCAAGATCATACAGGAACAAAGCGTGATATAACACCTGCAGCGCTTAACGGTGGTAATGGTTTTCAGTTCACAACCCATGGTTGGCAGCATACTCTATTTAGTGGTGGTTTTACTTTTATTATTAATAACGGTATTGATAAACCACATTATATTCTTGATAATGCAGGTAATACAAATATTAATAATTTAGTATTGGCTGAGCTTCCGGGATGGGATAGTTATAATGTTGAACAAACAATTGTAGATGATACGTTTGTAACAGGAAGCATTAATGTATTTGATCTTGGTCAAAAAGTAGATTTTACTACTAACTTAATAACAGTAACAGGAACTAACGCAAAAAATGCACAAGCAGGAACACCTGCAGGCACTGGAACTACTAACACAGCTAATTTTGTTCCGGGCGATTATCCAGCAAGTATACCTTCTGTTAGCGGAAATAATTTTCAAATATACACAGATACAGCAACTAACACAACAGTTCTTGTAATTGGAAATATGAGTGTAGGCGATACTGTTAAAGTGCAAATTGAATCTAGAAATCCAGTTAATGTAAGAGCAGGTGTTGTTCAATCATTTGGTAACTTATTAGTTGCTGGTGATTTAACAGAAATAGACGAAGTTGTTAGCCCTGCTAAAATTATTCGTAGACTTTCAGGTGTAGTAAGAACTTCAGATCTTGCAGTACCCGGATCGGTGCCTAATAACTGGAATCCGTTTGCCTCAGGCGTAAGTACAGCTGATGAATTTACTCTTTCAGAAACAAACATTATTCAAGATATGAAATCTGTACAAGGTAACATGTATATTTATAGTACAGACAGTATACACGCTATGCGGCTTACTGGTAATCTTAAAGCACCTGTTGCGTTTACTCCTGTAACAGATGAATACGGTTGTTTAGTTAAAGGCGCTATTAAAGAATATGACGGTAAACACTTTGTTGTTGGTGCTAATGATATTTATGTTTTTTCAGGTAATCCTGGAAATATTAAATCACTAGCGCAAGGCAGAGTAAAAGAATATTTTTATAATAACCTTAACCCTATTCACGAAAGACAATTATTTATTTTACAAAACCATCAAGAGTTAGAGATATGGTTGTGTTACCCTACGCTAGAATCTACTGGCGGTGAGTGTGATGAAGCTCTTATTTGGAATTATAGAACTGATACTTGGTCGATTAGAGAGCTTAATGCAGTTGCGTCAGGTGATGTTGGACCAATCAAAGGTGGTGGTATACCTACAGCTACAATTACTGCAACAGGTAATAGCGGCAATGCAGGTTATACTAATAGAGGCAAAAAAGAAATACAAGAAGTAACTATTAACGGTGCTACTCCAAGAGTTACAACAGGAACTAAAGCGGCTAAAACAGTAGCTGTTAGTACATTTAGTAATTTTACTACTGATGTGCTTGAAGTTGTAGATCTTTCAGTTACAGGTGATACAGGACCAAATACAGTTAATGCAGTAAGTACGCTTACATATCCATCAGCAGCTACATTTACTTATGATAGAAACAAAACTACACATCTTGATGGTGGCGCTAGTGCTGTTATTAATGGTGATGCTAGTATTGGTAATGTTAGTTTTCCTGCTAGTGCTATCCTTGGCACTAATTATGCAGATGGTGCTACAATTACTATGACACAGTTTGTTGCAGCAATACGTGATTATGTTAATGCTAATAATGCACTTGCTGA
>ERZ767114.1155-NODE-1155-length-13001-cov-2.697617_pt1 | contig 13001 bp, 14 predicted proteins | sample MGYA00374952_ERZ767114 | MGnify/ENA primary metagenome ERZ767114 (study PRJEB28939, sample SAMN06267156) | marine metagenome | isolation source: Columbia River Estuary | place: USA:Columbia River Estuary, USA | collected 2012-05-05 ...
GTTGCCTGAGTTGGGTACAGAAATTGATGCTGGATCAGAAGTGGCTGTGGTTGAGTCAGTTAAAGCTGCATCCGATATTTATTCTCCAGTATCAGGGGAGGTGATTGAGATCAATCCTGCACTAGAGGACGAGCCTGAGACGATTAATCACTCACCCTATGCTGATGGATGGTTATTTCGCATAAAAGTAGCTAATACTGATGACTTAGAAGATATGATGGATGCGAATGAGTATCTTTTGGTCATTGAGGAGGGCTAGTTCCGCAGGGATATTATTGGCCAATCTCTGCGTTCCGACTCTCTGTGTAGGGCGTCATCTGGATCAACAGCGATGGGATGATCGACTTCTTGCAAAAGAGGCAAGTCATTAATGGAGTCGCTATAAAAGTAACTTCCCTCAAGAGACTCATTGTTTTCCGTTAGCCAGTCCTTTAGGCGCTCGACTTTTCCTTCTCTAAACGTTGGGGTGCCAATAACTTTACCGGTAACACGGCCGCTGATAATTTCGGGATCGGTAGCAAGAAATTCATCAATGCCAAATGATGATATTATTGGCTCGACAACTAATCTATTGGTGGCAGTAATCACTAATAACCGATCACCGGATTGACGGTGTCTTTCAATCAATTCATTGGCTTGAGATAATTTCATCGGTTCAATAACTTGATCCATGAACTTTTCATGGAGTTGATTTAACTCAGTGGTGGCCATATTGATTAAGGGAGATAACGAAAATTCAAGATAGGCGGATATGTCTAAATTTTCCGCTTCATAGTCAGCGAGAAATTTATCGTTCATTGCCCTGTATTCTGATTGATTGACTTTCCTTTGATCAATTAAGAATTCCCCCCAGCTGTGATCGCTATCGCCCGCGATAAGGGTGTTATCAAGATCGAAAATTGCCAGAGCCATTGTTTTGCCGAATTAGTTTCAAGTAATGGGAAGGATAGCGGTCATATAACAATGGCTCAAGAGAAAGTTGCTGATGCCTCAGTGATAACTTAATGTTACTGAGGCCTAGGGAAGGTCTAAGTAAAGCACAGAGTTGTTAAATAGCCAACAGGGCAGCGCGAAGCCAAAGCGCAACAAGTACAAGTAGTCCTGAAAAAAAGATCAACATTCTAAGCTTCACATTATTACTGCCAAGGTGAATATAGGCATGTACATAACGCAGTAGTACAAAAAGCCAGGCTAATGCCTGCGCCGCGAGATCGTCTAAACCCATGATCATGTGAAGAGTTGCTATTACATAAAAAAGCGTAGGTACTTCAAATTGGTTATTAAAACTCCGCGTTGTTTTGGCGACATTCTCTGGCAAGGCTTCTCCTGACATCAGTCTGAAATAAGAAATTTTCATTTCGCCACTTTTTACATTGGCGATACGCGCTTTAACGGCGACAAAAGCCAGAGCGACAGTTAACATAAACATAGCAAACATAGGGAAAAACACTTGGGCACTCCTTGAGGGCCGTTTAGGCGGCTCGATACTATCAAGATTTCCCCGAGAATAAAGGCAAATCAAAAGACCATTCCTTGATAATCCGTAACAAGCCATGACACTATAGACTGTGGAACAATAGATCCGCTTGAACGAAACTAATTTAAAGGAAGAGATACAGTGGTTGATAAAGATGGTTTTCGCTCGAATGTTGCCATAGTCATTAGTGATGGTAGAGGCAAGGTGTTCCTAGCTAAAAGGCTGGGACAGCAATCTTGGCAGTTTCCCCAAGGTGGTGTTGATAAGGGTGAGTCCGCGGATCAAGCTTTATTTCGAGAACTTTATGAGGAAGTAGGGCTAGAGCCATCAGATGTGAAAATCATCCAGCGCAGTAAAAAGTGGCTTCGCTATCATATACCTCCATCAATGCAGAGAAAGAATTCAAAGCCTCTATGTATTGGCCAAAAACAAAAATGGTATTTTCTTCAGCTAACTGGGGATACATCAAAGGTTTGCTTTGATACCTCAGGTAGCCCTGAATTTGACGGCTGGCAATGGGTCAACTACTGGTACCCCATAAACTCCGTGATATCTTTTAAACGGAACGTATATCGCAATGCTTTACATGAGTTCGCCGCCGCAAATATGCGCTTTGAGCAGCAGGCGGTGAGAGCGTAGAAATGCTGTCATCTTTGCGTACAATTGTTCAAGAAGTAAATAGCGCTCGGAGTTTATCCGAAGTTTTAGCGATCATCGTCAAAGAAGTACGTGATGCTATGAGCGCAGGAGTTTGCTCAGTCTATCTGTTTGATGAATCGGATCAGAACTACGTTTTAATGGCTACAGAGGGCCTTCGCCAAGAATCAATTGGAAAGGTGCGCATGGCCATGAGAGAGGGCTTGGTAGGGCTGGTGGCTGCAAAAGAGGAGCCTCTAAATCTTCAAGATGCAGATCAACATCCTAACTTTGCTTATTTTGAAGAGACTGGTGAGGCGCCCTTTCATTCATTTCTTGGCGTCCCAATTATTCACCATCGAAAAGTACTGGGAGTTCTAGTTCTTCAGCAAGAAACTCGACGCCGGTTTGCTTCTGAAGAAGAAGCGTTTGTGGTCACTGTATGTGCGCAATTGTCAGGAGCGATAGCTCATGCTGAGGCAACAGGAGCTCTACGCCAATTAGCATCTGCAGGAAGAGGCAAGAGTAAAGAGGCAGTATTCCCCGGCATTCCTAGTTCGTCAGGAGTAGGAATTGGTCGAGTGGTTCTCGTCACTTCTAGCTCCGATTTAAAGATGGTTCCAGAACGACTAACTGATAACCCCGGCGCTGAAGTTAAACTATTTCGTGAGGCGCTGAAAGCTACTAAGCGAGATATGCGCAATTTAGGTAATGGTTTATCAGGTAAGTTAAGTGCAGAAGAATTTGCTCTTTTTGAGGTCTACATTCGGTTACTTGATGATCGGGTGCTCATCAACGAAGTTATCTCTGCGATTAAACTAGGTCAGGCTGCGCCAAGTGCCTGGAGTACTGTAATTCTCAAACACGTGCGGACCTTCCAAAAGATGGATGACCCTTACTTGCGCGAGCGAGCAGCTGACGTAAATGACTTGGGTGTACGTGTACTTGAATACTTGCAGGCTAAAGATAAAGATAGAGCTCCGATGCCACGCAGAATTGTGTTGGTTGGTGAAGATTTGTCGGCTACAGCGTTAGCAGATATTCCTGTTCATCGCTTGGTTGGTATTATTTCTCTTAAAGGATCTAGCAACTCACATATGGCCATTGTTGGCCGAGCTTTGGGTATTCCGACCGTCATGGGAGCGATTAATCTTCCGTGGGTTGAGTTAGAAGGACAAGAGCTTATCGTTGATGGATCCACCGGAGATGTTATAAGCAGGGCGACACGATCCGTTCGTCGGCACTATGTGCAACGTCAGCGAGAAGAGAAGCTGTTCAATAAAGATTTAGAAAAGCTCAGGGATATTCCATGTCACACTCCTGATGGAATTAGATTTTCCCTGTGGGTAAATACTGGGTTAAGGCAAGACACGGCGAGATCACTAAAAAGTGGCGCCGAAGCTGTGGGTCTTTTTCGAACTGAAATTCCTTTCTTAATGAGGACAAGTTTCCCCACTGAAGATGAACAAATAGAAATTTATCGAGAGCAGCTCTCAGATTTTGCTCCTCGCCCAGTGACGATGAGAACCTTGGATATTGGTGGAGATAAAGATTTACCCTATTTCCCCATTGAAGAAGAGAACCCATTTTTAGGTTGGAGAGGAATTCGAATATCTTTAGATCATCCGGAGATATTTTTGGTTCAAATAAGAGCGATGTTGCGCGCCAGTGAAGGTATTAATAACTTACGTATTATGCTCCCGATGATTAGCAATGTCCCTGAGCTTGATCGAGCGTTACAGCTGATTGAGCGAGCCTACCAGGAGCTAACCCAAGAAGAGGGTTACACGATTAAGCGCCCTTTGATTGGAGCTATGATTGAAGTGCCTGCCGCAGTTTATCAGGTAAAAGAAATAGGTCGGCGGGTTGACTTCATGTCGGTTGGGACCAATGACTTAACGCAGTATTTACTGGCTGTTGATCGAAACAATCCCAGAGTCGCAGATTTGTATCATACTTTACACCCTAGCGTTTTGAGGGCGCTAAAACAAATCTATGATCAGGCCTCGAGCGTTAATTGTCAGCTTAGTATTTGTGGAGAGATGGCCGGTGACCCCCTGAGTACTGTGATTCTTTTGGGTTTAGGCTATGAGACTTTCTCGATGAGTGCAAGCAGCTTGCTTAGAGTGAAATCAATATTACTTAATGTATCCAGGAAAGATGCGAAACTCTTGTCTAAGAAGGCATTGAAAATGTCAAGTTCTAAGGAAATTATCACCTTTTTAGCGCAATCTCTGGATCAACCGGATGTTATTAAACTGCTCAAAACAACAAGTCCAAAACCGCGAGCGGACAGCACCAAATTAATTGCCTAGTATTTGATAGTCAAACTGATTAAAACCCAGTTTTTCCCCATTTTCAAAACCTTGCTCTGCCACGCTAACCTTTCCTTCTGGAGATATTATTATAGCTGTTGCGGCGCGGGTACCATATCCTTCTGAGACGATAAAAGGTGATGAAAGAAGTGCTTCCCATTCCGCAGTAATTCCCGTATCGGGAAGTAGATGAGGCGCATAGGTCTTTTCTAGAGCTAGTGTATTTATCAATGTGGGTAAGGTGGCTTGATTTATAGTGTCTGCAGATAACACTCTTTCTAGTTGCTCTCGGGCATAATCTACCTTGGGCCAAGGGCTGTCTAAGCGATGATTACTAAGAGCATAAACACCCGGTTCAATCACCTGCACTGGATCCCCCTGATTATTAACATAGAGCAAGGTTATGCCATCGAAAATAATCAAATTAAATCCATCGTAGTCTGACAAGTAGCTATTAAGAGAGCTTGCCCACTGATGTACATCCTTAGTTGAAGAAAGAAACCCAGTAACTAGTTCGCCGCGAGAGCAAGGCTTAGTTTGCGGCATGGCGTTACGTCGAATATCACGAAAGTTCGTCACTGCAGCAAAGCGCCCATTTTTCGCCATCCCAAGCCAAGTACCCTTTGCTTTTTGATCTCGACCTGCAAGAATTGCCTCGTCAGCCCACCAATGCATTGGGAGCGTTGGACGTTCATAAAATTCGTCTCTATTAGAGATGACAATCAGCGGCGCATCGGAATGCATATGGAAAGCAATGGCAAGTAAACACATACCAAACAGTATAACTATTTCTCTTTTTCTCTGTCATCATTCTTGGCAGTAACGGACAGAAACCGCTATGATCATATCCCTGAATACTTAAGAGAAGCTCCTCCTAATGTTGTCTTATCCATCTATAGATCCCGTGGCCTTATCTGTCGGACCGTTGCAGGTTCATTGGTATGGCGTTATGTATCTTTTGGCCTTTCTTGTTGCCTGGCGTTTAGCGCTGCGCAATAGCCAACGGCCGTGGTCCCCGATTAAGAAGAATCAGGTGGAAGATCTAATTGTTTATGGAGCCTGGGGCGTCATATTAGGCGGTCGTATTGGCTATATGTTTTTTTATAGTGCCGACAAGTGGCTGGCAGACCCCGCTATGTTGATTCGTATTTGGGAGGGTGGAATGTCTTTCCATGGCGGGTTAATGGGTGTTGTTATAGCAATACTTATCTACAGTCGGAAATATCAAATTTCCTTTCTCAGCTTGGGCGATTTTGCAGCACCGTTAGTGCCTACTGGTCTTATGTTTGGCCGCTTCGGTAACTTTATTGGTCAAGAGCTTTATGGAAGGCCGACCGATGTGCCTTGGGCTATGGTGTTTCCCGCTGATCCAGAATTGTTACCAAGGCATCCATCGCAGCTGTATGAGGCAGCTTTAGAGGGGCTTGTCTTATTCCTGATTATCAACTGGTTTGCTAGCAAACCTCGTTTGCGCGGAGAAGTTGGCGGTCTGTTTTTAATTCTATATGGCGTATTTCGATTTTGTGTTGAATTTGTACGACAGCCAGATGCACAGTTTTCGGGCCAAGCGGCGCTGCTTGAATCGTTTAACTGGATGACCAGAGGACAAACTCTGTGTATCCCTATGATTATTGTGGGGCTATGGTTGATGCGCAAAAGTGTTCAAGGATTACTTAAGGGTGAGCGCTCCTAATGCAACAGTATTTGGATTTAGTTCGCCATATTCGAGATCACGGTGTCAAAAAAGAAGATCGTACCGGTACAGGGACAGTGAGTATTTTTGGACACCAGATGCGTTTTGATTTGGCCCATGGATTTCCTTTAGTAACGAGCAAAAAAGTACACCTAAAATCTATTTTGCATGAATTATTGTGGTTTATTCGCGGTGACACCAATATTCGTTACCTTGTAGAAAACGGTGTGGGAATATGGAATGACTGGCCTTATCAAAATTGGCTACGGGAGACAGGCCAAGACACTTCCTTAGAAATGTATTCGCCCGAGTGGCGCGCAGTGATGAAAGAGTTTATCGAAAAAATTAAAACTGACAGCGACTTTGCTGCGCAATATGGTGACCTCGGCCCCGTTTATGGAAAGCAATGGCGGAATTTTTGTGGAGTTGATCAGCTGACCCAATTAATAGAAGATATCAAGAGTAATCCAGACTCCAGAAGATTAATTGTTTCAGCTTGGAATCCACGGGACATTCCTGTCATGGTTAAGTCTGGGCTGCCCCCCTGCCATAGTTTATTTCAGTTTTATGTAGTGGATGGGAAATTAAGTTGTCAGCTCTACCAGCGCAGTGCCGATGTATTTCTAGGGGTACCCTTCAATATAGCTTCCTACGCCATACTCACCATGATGATCGCCCAGGTCTCGGGCTTAGGGCTTGGTGATTTTGTGCACACCTTTGGTGATGCGCATCTTTACCTTAATCATATGGATCAAGTAGAGGAGCAACTATCGCGATCAACCTTTGATTTACCTACAATGAAAATTAATCCCCAGGTTACCAGTTTGTTTGATTTTGTCTTTGATGATTTCGAGCTGCAAAACTATCAATCACATGGACCGATTGCAGCACCCGTTGCTGTTTAAGAGACTTATTCTATGAAAATATCGCTCATTGTTGCCGTTAGCCGTAATGGCGCGATTGGACTTAACAATCAACTCCCTTGGTATTTGCCAGAGGACCTTAAGTATTTTAAATCTGTAACCATGGGTAAGCCTTTAATTATGGGCCGTAAAACCTTTGACTCTATTGGTCGACCCTTACCGGGTCGAGCAAATATTGTTCTCACCAGAGACCCTCAGTGGACTTCGGATGGCGTAAAAGTGGTGCAGTCCGTAGAGCAAGCGCTGGTGGCAGGCGAAATAGCCTGTGAGACCGCCGATGTTGACGAAATTATGGTGATTGGAGGCGAGCAAATTTATCGTATGACTATTGACCTTGCGGACCGAATTTACCTGACACAGGTTGATGCGGATGTAGAGGGAGACGCATTTTTCCCTGACATCGATCTTAATAATTGGTCTCAAACTAGCGTCAAATTACCGGAAATTATTGACAAACATCCCTATCAGTTTTTGGTTTTGGATCGGGGCTAAATTATCTTATCTGATGTATTAACACCGGCGGTGAGTCTAGTTTGTTAATTAATGGATTCAATGATGCAGAGATAATTATTATTCAATAGATATCGGTAAGGAAACGCAAAGAAATATTTGTTACCTTAAGTAACAGAATTTACGGTTAAAGCATGAAAGCTTCATTTTGCGGCCCACCGTGTTGATTCTTAAAGTTGAGACTGTTAAAAAGGACGACCAAGAAATTATCTACGACTTTTCTTGAACGAAGGCAATGTCCTAGATTGCCGTAAGAATATTAAACTGATAGACCCAAATTGAGGGAACCATGAAAAAGCAACCACTAAAAGCATTGGCACTTATAAGCGCTCTTGTCGGTGGTCTGACTGCAACTGCAGTTCAGGCAACTGAAGTGAGCGATGTGCTGAAAGCTGGAGCCGCTAAGGTTCAAACAGCCAAAACGTCGCAGACCAAGGTTGATCGCATTGCTGATCAAACTGATGAGCTGTTACAAGAATTCAAACAGGTAAATAAGCAAATCGAATCTTTGCGGGTCTATAATTCGCAGTTAGACCGTCAGATTGACAGTCAGAAGGTAATGATGGCTGAACTGAAAGAGTCTATTGCTAATGCTACGGTCATTGAGCGAGGCGTTACGCCACTCATGGTTAGTATGCTCGCTGGGCTTGAAGATTTTGTTGCGCTCGACATGCCGTTTAAGAAAGACGATCGTCTTGATGCAATTGCTGATTTAAATATAAATCTCGATAGCGCCAAATTTTCTGCGGCCGAAAAATTCCGTCAAATTCTTGAGCTATATGATATTGAGTCTGAGTACAGCTTGTCTCTGGAGTCATATCGAGACATGATCGACATCAATGCAGATGGATCGGAAGTTGAAGTTGATATGCTTCGAATTGGTCGAGTCGCCTTGATGTATCAGACAAAAGATAAGTCTCAGTCCGGAGCTTGGAACAAGACTACTGGTTCTTGGGAGACGCTGGATTCTGAATATCGTCGACCGATTGATCAGGGTATTCGTATTGCTAAGAAACTGAATACTCAGGACGTGATGGAAATGCCAATTACAGCGCCGGAGGCAGCACAATGAAAACTAAATTTGTTAATGTTTTTGCGGCCTTTATAGCCGTTGCCGCTTTCAGTTTGCCCGCATTTGGTCAAGATGCTAAAAGCTTGGATGAGTTACTAAAGATGATTGAAAGCTCGTCTATTTCTGAGACGGCAGATTCTCGCCAGCGTGAAGCGACATTTATGGGCGATCAGCGCAAACAAGCGCAGTTTCTCAAACAGGCCGAGAACTCTAAGGCCGCTGAAGAACGTCGTTCAGACCGATTAGAGCAAACTATTCGAGATAATGATATCCAGATTGCTAAGCTCCGTGAACAGCGTGACAAGCGACTCGGATCTCTTAAAGAACTCTTTGGTCATCTTACGGGGGCTGCCGGTGATATTCGCGCAAACCTTAATCAGTCGATCGTCAGTGCGCAGATTCCTGGACGTACAGAGTTTCTTGATGAGTTGATTGCCAAAATGAGCAGCGATACACGCCTGCCCTCCATCGAAGACATTGAGCAATTATGGTATGAGCAACAGCGTGAAATGGTTGAGAGCTCACGTATTGTTAGTTTCAATCGATCAGTGCTACTTGCCAACGGCGAGCAAGCTGAAATGGATGTCGTGCGAGTTGGTACTTATAACCTTGTCGCAAATGGCATGTATCTTGAATACAGCCCGACCACTGGATTAGTTTCAGAGCTAGCTCGGCAGCCAGCTGGACATCAGGCGGGCGCTGCAGATTTGCAAGCAGCAACTTCTGGCTTCACTAAGATGGGCTTAGATCCAACTGGTCCGTTGGGCGGCGGTTTGCTGCGCGCTTTGATTAATACTCCAACGTTGATAGAGCGTTGGCACTTTGGCGGTATTGTAGGTTATGTGATCACTGCAGTATTTGCTTTTGCAATTGCCTTAGCCGCTTGGCGTTTCGTTGTTTTAATGGGGATGTCCAGCAAGGTTACTGCGCAACTCCAATCTGATACCTCAGACACTGATAATCCGCTTGGTAGAGTGTTGCAGGTCGCCGCAGATAATCCAAAGCTTGATGCAGAGTCCTTGGAGTTGAAATTGCACGAAGCCGTTCTCAAAGAACGACCTGAAATCGAATCAGGCCTGAACCTACTGAAAGTTATTTCGATGGTGGCGCCTTTGATGGGTCTTTTGGGAACAGTAACCGGTATGATTATTACCTTCCAGATGATTACTTTATTTGGTGCTGGAGATCCGAAGGCAATGGCTGGTGGTATTTCTCAAGCGTTGATTACGACGGTACTAGGTCTGGTGGTTGCAATTCCAACGGTTCTTATGCATACCCTTGTTAACGGAAAAGCGCAGCGTATATTGCACGTTCTAGAAGAGCAAAGCGCTGGTATTGTGGCTGGTTCAGTAGAGGGCCGCTAACATGTTTTTCGTTGATACGATTGCGGAAATGGGTAAATTTATGGATTCAGGAGGCGACGTCCTTTGGGCGATCGTCATCCTGCTATTCGTTATGTGGACCCTCATTTTCGAGCGCATGTGGTATCTCCGTTCTATGGTAGGCGCTGACGTTCAAAGAGCTCTTGATAGTTGGGAGCAGCGCAAAGAACGTAAGTCTAAACACGCTCATCAAATTAGGGAAAAATTAATCTCCGAAGTGAGTATAGAGATTGATACTAATATGATGATGATCAAAACCCTCGTCGCCGTGGCACCCTTGTTTGGGTTGCTAGGTACAGTGACAGGAATGATTACAGTGTTCGACGTTATGGCGTTTACCGGCGGCGGCGATGTCAAAGCGATGGCAGGGGGCGTTTCTAAAGCAACAGTACCGACTATGTCGGGAATGGTAGCCGCGCTATCAGGAGTGTTTGGCATGACCTATGTCGAACGTGTTGCAGAGCAGGAAAAGAATCTCCTAGAAGATCATTTGATCATGGATCACTAAGTGGCTGATGTCGGATTTCCGGCATCACCTATGAGAAAAAACTATGCGTAATAGAAGAGGCAAATCACAGGCACAAGGGCAGACAATTGATCTGACCCCTATGCTAGACGTGGTTTTCATTATGTTGATCTTTTTCATTGTTACCGCAACTTTTATTAAATTGCCAGGGCCGGTAGTTAATAAAATTGATACCACTACCGATGATTCTTATAAGAAAGTCGGTATATTGGTGGCGGTAACAGAGGTAAATGAATACTGGATTGATAAAAAGCGAGTTGAAGCGAGTGCGCTGAAAATTAATTTAACCCGTTTGTTCAATGAAAACCCTAAGGGCGGCATGGTTATCCAGGCCGATAATGAGTCCAATATTGAATCGCTTGCCAAAGTGGCTGATATCGCTCGCGATATCGGGATCGCTCCGGTAGCTATTTCTGTAGAAAATGACTGAGTTAATAGAATGACTGGATTAAGAGTTGGAGTATCTGCTGCGCTTGGATTAATGGTGACGTTGGGATTGGTTTTCTTGATGTTTAAGTTAATCGATTCTGGCAGCAAAGAGTTGGATGAGGGAGATATCATAAAGATCCCTGATTTCTTGCACGTTGAGCGTGAGTTGACAGAGAATGCCAAAAAGACCGACGTTAAAAAACCCGATGAGCCGGAAACACCGCCACCTGAAATCCCAGAAGATAAGATTGATTTTGAGGTTCCAGATAATGCTGTAAGTATGGCAGCGCCAGTGGTTGGTAGTAATCTAAACGTCGGGCTGGGCAGTTTTTCAAGGGATTCTGATTATATTCCCGTGTATGTGCCTCAACCGCAATATCCAAGGCGAGCACAAACTCGCGGCAAGGAAGGGTATGCCGTAGTGGAAGTCATCATCACTACGACTGGCGGTGTTCGGGATCCGAAATTACTAGAGGAACTACCTGAAGGTTGGGGATTTGGTCGAGCTGCAGTCAAAGCGGCAACGAAGCTAAAGTATAACCCTCGAGTAATCGATGGAGTGGGCCAAGAAGTGCCTAATGTGTTGTATAAATTTACCTTCAATATGGCTAAATAAGGAGCTTGCGATGATTAATAATTTAAGACTTCTGGCTTTACTGGGGGCGATATTTTTGATGCCATCTTTGGTATCTATGATTTCATCTGATTCCGTGCTCGCTTCTTCTGTTATAGCAGCAGAAGAAAAAAAAGAGCCTAAGTATAAGGATGTAAAAACTCGCAAGAGAGCATCTGTAGGAAAAACTTGCGCCAAGGCTCTAGATAAAGTTCAAGGGGAGAAAGGACCAATTGGTATTGCCGGAGCGGCAGATGAGAAAGCTGATGTCTCCGCCCTTTGGTTAGAAGCTCGCGCGATGTTAAGTAACATCGAGTCTCGCAAGAAAGTGTGTGACTCTGCTTATGAACAAACCCAAGTATGGAATATGCAGGGCTATGTTTCCTATTCTCTAGATGACATGAAGTCAGCAATTCTCTATTACAAAAAAATCGTTGAGAGTGATGGAGCCGAAGAAGAGTTTAGATTGAATACTCGATTAACACTTGGCCAATTTTACGCAGCAACTGAGCAGTACAGTTTAGCTCTCGAGCAGCTAGAAATTTGGGCTGAGAGGTCCTTTGTTGTCGGGGCCGAGCAGCGCTTGATGATGGCTCAGCTCTACCATCTTTTGGAGCGCAAAGATGAAGCGCTTGAAATGGCTAATATCGGTGTTGCAGAAGCTGAAGCAAAAGGAAAAATAAATTTGCAACAAAGAGTTTGGAATCTTTTTGGAAAGAATCCAATTTTTAGCAAAATCATAAGTCATGATATTATTTTTGAACTTATGTCAAACTTTCTTGGTACAGAGTTTGCCTGTGGTTCTTATTGTGCAAGCAGATTATTGCCTGGTTCACCCGGCCAAGAACTTCACATAGATTATCCTTATTGGGATTTTTATAATAAGGAAACTTTTCCTAGGGGTCTCAATAGTTCTTTCGCTCAAAATATACAAGCAACTATTCCTTTGGATGTGTGTACAAAATTATCAGGTGCAACAGCATACATACCTGGCTCTCAAAAAAATCTTCACTACCCAAATAAAGAAGACGACATTACCAGTAGGAAGCAAATGATTGCTAAGCCAGGTGATCTTGTTTTCTTTAATGGTAATTGTTGGCATGGTGCTATGCCCAACAAATCTGAAAATCAAAGAGCCGTTTTATTAATTGAATTCCTTCCAAAATATATAAAGCCAGTGGAAGATTTATGTTCTTTGCTCACGGATACTTTTAAGGATAGCTGTGATCCTAGGGTTAGGCAACTATTAGGTTTGAATTATCAATATCCAAAAATTATGGAACAAAGCAAAGTTGTGAATGCTATTGGCATTGGCAAAGAAAAATAAATCAACGTGAATTTTCCTCTGCTATTAAGAAATATGTGAAAAAATTTAATAAGGATTGAATGTATTTAGAAACTATAATGCCTCTAATCTATTTAATT
>ERZ767114.1159-NODE-1159-length-12974-cov-7.818407_pt1 | contig 12974 bp, 24 predicted proteins | sample MGYA00374952_ERZ767114 | MGnify/ENA primary metagenome ERZ767114 (study PRJEB28939, sample SAMN06267156) | marine metagenome | isolation source: Columbia River Estuary | place: USA:Columbia River Estuary, USA | collected 2012-05-05 ...
AGAACTACAGGAAGCATACGACAAGCTAGACTATGAGCGAGTAGAGTATCTTATCGAAGACCTACCGAAAGATATTTATCTCGCATTAGTCAGAGAAGGAGAAATAGAAACGTCAATTGATACTTCAAGAGGAGAACTGCACATCAACCCTGACGAAGTAATCAGAGCCACTATGATTGTACTACAAGATAACAATCTATTAGCTGGATGGCCTGAAGGCAAAGACCTAGCGTCTATCACCTCAGATGTGTTAAACATAGTAGCCACAGATATAGGGAAGACACAATGAAAATCTCAGTATGTCTAGAAAAAGAAGGAACGTTCTTAAGTCATCTTGGTTTCTACCAAAGCTTAGAGGATGCTAAAGAACAAGCGGAGTCTATCGGGATGTTAACCGAGGGCTGCGAGGTAATAGCATATCAAGGCGAAAAGATGTGGCTATTAACAAACGAGTGGGAAGACATAAGCGAGGACAACGATAAACAACCTGACTGGCAACAAGAATGGGAAGACTTCGGAGAGGTATACGATGACGAACCCAATTATATATAAGTGGGTGTTAGCTTGTATAGGAACAATAACACCTTCAGAAGTACAGCTTGAGATATACTCTGAACATCAGTATATGTCTCACTGTCATGTCGGTAACACTGAACGAGGATTTAAGTATCCTCAACAACAATGCTTTTGCGTAGAAAGAGAAGATGATGATTGAAATAAGATACGTTAAAGACAAGGCTAAGTCTGATCAATGGAACGCTAGGACATTAGCTAAGTCACTCGCTAGACCAGACATAGTTATAATGACTATCAAGTCTTGTAGAAACTATATCACCTTTAAATACAAAGAAAGGACTACTGATGCTTAAGCGCATTCACATTAACCAACACATCATCAGAGCTAACGCTAAGACTGGTGAAAGAAATCCTGTCATCACAGTAAAAGGTGGCGGGAATAACAGCTATGCACACACTGTAATCATCAATGATCATACCAAAGTAGTGTATAGCCCAGACAAGCCACTATCCTGTGGCGCAAAGGTATGGATCGAAACAACTGAAGAAGTGGAACTAGTATAATGCGTAAGACTTATAGCAATCACTTTAAATCCTATATGCAGGTACGTTATAGTGGACACCTGCACCTATATAGTACAGATAGCGCTACATGGCTATACAACGAAGAAAGAAACGTTGTAGTACTATTCGTAGATAACTCAGACAATATGACAAACCAAACGATTGTCTACGATCCAAGTACTAAACATTACGGGCTACACAGAGAGCGTGTGATCCGTCTTGCGGCATGAACAATACATGAAAGAAAGGACTACCATGGAACAAGATAAATGGACTGCGATAAGCCCGAAACACTACAAAGAAATAGTTCCGGGCTATTCGTACATGAGGATAATGAAATACCTACTTGAGCCTTTCAAGGGTGTTGAGGCACACCTTGTAGGCCACATGTGTAAGTATATCTTTCGGTACGGTAAGAAAGATAACAAGACACAAGAGCTAGGTAAGGTAATCTGGTATGCTACTTGGTTAATGCTAGACCAAGGTGCTGATCCCGATGCACTACGAAAGTCGGTAGAAGAGGCTATCAATGACCAGAACGTATGAAGTAAAGTGTGAAGGCTGGGTGACTGACATTGTGTTAGTCACCGCAGCTGACAAGGCAGAAGCAACTGAATTAGCTACAAGAGAATTCAAGGCTATGAAAGGTGCTACTGGTATTCGAACAATAAAAATCGAGGAGATCGAGAATGATTAATGAAAAGAGAACTGTAATTGTACGTGATGTTGAACTGCATTGGGCTAAGCTAAACAAGGCTGTAGACTCATTCGGTGATATGAAATGGGAAGTACAATGTCGTGTACATGACAAGGATATTGCTGACAAGCTTAAGAAAGATATGTTTCTTAATATAAAGTCAGATGAAGATGACAACGGTGATAAGTACTGGCGCTTTAATGTGCAGCGAAAGCTATACAAAGCAGGTCAAGACGCACTACCAGAACACGAGCGTGAAAAGAACGGTCCACCAGAAGTACTTAACGGTAACCGTGAGCCTATCACAGCATCTATTGGTAATGGTAGCAAAGGCAACCTAAAGCTTTTCCAAGCACCCTACGACTATAAGGGTAAGAAAGGCGTATCAACAGTACTCACAGCAGTACAAGTAACTGAACTCAAAGTATACGAACAAAATAGTGGCGTAGACTTTGACGTTGTAGACGATAACATCCCTGAAAATGCAGCCACTGCTGACTTTTAATGGGTGACGTTATTGAATTCAAGCCTAAGCCATTGAATATAAAAGTAACTCTTGAAGAGGTTGACCCACAACTTCTTCTTGAGTGTGCTATAGTAGAGATGTGGCATCAATTAGGCGGTGATACTATAGAAGAAGAAAGCTTTTTATATCATGTCTGGTTCTTACAATTCTCAGACATATGCTTTTCTTCTATGGAAACAGGTGCTTTTTCAGTAGATGAGGATGGCATCATAGGCGTTGACAAACTATTATTAGATGGTTTAACGGAGGCTATCAATGAGTTTAAGAGAAAGGCTGCAACCAACGATAATACACCTGACGGAAGCGATTGACTACTACTCAGAACAAAACATGCGAGGTAAGTCAGGAATAGAACACTACATTAGACTAGTAAAGATAGTTGAAGACATTAAGTTATATATTGTTGAACAAGAAAGGAAAGACAATGAAAAACTATGTGTACCTAGCGGGTCCAATGGAGGACTGCGAGATGGAACATATGACTGGGTGGAGGAATTGCGCTCAGAAGATGCTCGCGAATATGGATATCACGGCGCTTGACCCAACAAGGAGAGTAAGTTTTCATGATGAACTATATCTTGGAGAGCAGCATACGCCTGTACAGTCTACCTGTAGACGTATATTCAAAATGGATATGCAGGATATCGCTAATAGCAATGTCATACTAGCAGACATTAGACGTGACAGTGGCAGAGGTACTGGCACAGCTATGGAACTTATGTTTGCTCACATAAAGAATAAAATCATTATCTTGTGGGCAAATAACGATGATCACATTCACCCATTCTATGAAAGCATTTATACAGAAAAGCATTTCTACCTAGAAGACTGTATTGATGCAATCAGTTACTACTATTAGAAAGGAATTACTATGCCTTATATAGCTGAAGACGATCGTAAACAACTCATGTGGGTTGACCAAGCCCTTGAAGACGTTACTAAACACAAGAAGCTAACTGCTGGTGAGCTACAGTATATCATTGCACTAGCAATTAAACATAGCCAACCAGAAAACTATCAAGATATGAATGACGTTATGGGTGCATTAGCTGGTGCGCAGATGGAATTCTATAGGCGTACAGTAGCACCGTATGAAGACACTAAGATAGTTCTTAACGGCGATGTCTAGAATGGGTATACGCTACGGCGTACATAAACTGGTTTGGGTTGATGACTTTCAATCCGAACCAGAAGCTATTCACTTTGTGCAGCAAGAGTATGCTGATGAAAGCAAATACAAATACATGATAATCCCAATGGATTACGATGAGATGCAAGGAGAGTTGTTTGAATGATACTGACACGATTATTAAATGCACTAAACAAGACAGCCGAGGACGAGTCTGTGAAGTATTTAGGTGGCGCTCCCACGGTGAATGCAAAGAAAAAAGATGCACAAACCTCGCAATCAAACACATCTATACTAAAGGAGAGCGCAGTAAAGAAACAAAAGAATGGATTGACCAACACGGTTAAATCCTTTATGAACAGATCACGCAGCACTATTGTATGCTCTGTTTGTAACACGACCTATTATGAGGGGGCGTTAGACTTCCTCTCAGATGAACCAAAGAGTTGTCCATCATGCGACAACGGAAAGGACGAGTAATGAAACTAGTATTCGATATCGAGACTGATGGCATTGATGCTACTCAAGTCTGGTGTATCGTAGCACAAGATGTAGAGACTAAGAAGATCTACAAGTGGAAGCCTGATGATATAGACTCAGGCATTTCATTTCTTATGAATGCAGAAGCATTAATAGGCCACAACATTATTGGCTATGATGCAGCTGTACTTGATAAGCTATACAATGTAAATCTTCTTGATAAGAAACTCTATGACACTTGGATTATGAGTCAAGTGCTTAAGTATAAGCGCAAACATAAGCATGGTCTCGGTGGATGGGGTGAACATCTTGGTTACAGTAAGTTTGAATTCAGTGATTGGTCACACTTCTCTGAAGAGATGTTGACCTATTGTGTGAGAGATGTAGAGCTAAACACTAAAGTGTATGAGCTGCTCATGCAAGAGTTCAGAGACCAATCAAAGACTAAGCCATTGATTGCTAAAGGTATTCGAGCAGAGCATGACGCTGCAGTGTTCGAAGCTAAAGTAAGAATGAATGGCTGGTTGTTTGATACTGAAAACGCTAACAAACTACATCAAGAAATGTGTAATGAGATTGAAGAGATTGAATCTCGTATACACCCACAACTACCTGAGATGACTATATGGGTAGACAAACAACCTAAGACAGCTAAATACACTAAGAAAGGTGAGTTTACAGCTGTAAGTCGTAGGCTGCTGACTGAATATCTTGGTCATGAACCTAATATAGATGACTGGGATCCTCAGAAAGAGTTCCAGCGTAGTTATCAGACACAAGTAACGCTTGGTAACATGGAAGAAGTCAAAGAGTATCTTTACACTATAGGATGGAAACCAGATGACTGGAATTACAAGAAGGTGGGCTATGAGTTCCATAAGACTAGCCCGAAACTCACAACAACGAGCCTTGCGTTACTCGGTGACATCGGAAAAGACATTGACCGATACTACACAACAAGATCGAGAAGGTCTATACTCGAAGGCTGGCTTAAAGAGGTTAAGGGACAGCGGTTACATGGCAGAATGTGGGTTATCGGTACTCCTACATTCAGATCCAGACACGAAGTCATAACTAATCTACCTAGTATTGAGGCTGCATGGGGTAAAGAGATGCGTAGTCTATTTATCTGTGAAGAAGGATACAGAGTAGTCGGTGCTGACTCAGCTGGTAATCAAATGAGAGCGTTGTGTCATTACATAGGTGATGATGCATTTACTAAGGAGGTAACAGATGGTGACATCCACAGTTATAATGCAGGTATTCTTGGGAGTAGCCGTGGTGATGCTAAGCGCTGGCTATATGCCTATCTCTTTGGCGGTGGCGGCAAAAAGCTTGGTACTATTCTCACTGGTAAGCCTGACGATAAAGTTGGCAATGCCAGTAAACAGAAGTATCAATCAGCAATCCCCGGACTAGGTAAAGTAAAGGCTAAACTAGACCATATCTTTCAGCAGACTAAGAATGGATATGGTGATGCATTCATACCAGCACTAGACGGACGTAGAGTCTATGTAGGTAGTGCGCATCAATCACTCAACTATCTATTGCAATCAGCTGAAGCTATTACTTGTAAGGCAGCGTTAGGCTATGCAATGGCTAAGATAAAAGAAGAACAACTAGATGCTTATCCAGTCATATTCTATCACGATGAAATGGCATGGGTAGCTAAAGAGTCCGATGCAGAACGAGTAAAAGAAATCTGTGTCGAGTCATTTAAAGAAGCGCCTAAAGACTTTAATGTACAGTGTATGGATGGCGATGGTGTCATTGGTAGCTGTTACGCAGACGTTCATTAGAAAGGAACTGTTATGGGTAGAATGAAAGAACACGCTATGAAACTTGAAGAACACTTCTGGTATCTTGCAGAACAAACTGTATCTGGATGTGAAAATGTAGAAGACTATGTCTCAGAGATGTCTGAGTATAGACAATTCCTACCTTTGCATGATGACTCTGAATTTACTGAGGTAGTAGTAGATGCATTCAACCACTATTGGGAAGAGAAAGGACACGCATAATGTTAGCTATAGTAGACGCTGATAGCTGTATATATCAAGCAGCATGGCAGCAAGAAACCCTAGAAAGTGCTTTAGAAAATTACAAAGCAATTCTACATAAGAACTGGATAGACCCTCTTTGGGCTGATGAAACAGTAATCTATTGTGCTGGTAAAGATAACTTTCGTTATAACCTATGCCCACAATATAAAGCTAATCGGAAAGACCCTCATAAAGATGCTAGTCTTTTCAAGCCATTAACTCAACATATTATTGAGGAAGGGTTAGCTATACCTTCTCATGGTATGGAAGCTGATGACATGGTTCGTATCAAAGCAGTTGAGTGTGCTGCAGACAATCAAGAGTTTATTGTGGTACACATAGACAAAGACCTTGATTGTATCCCTGGACAACACTATAATCCTCGTAGATCAGAGTTTTATGAGATCACTGAAGACACTGCTGACTTAAAGTACTGGCTTCAAATGCTTAAGGGTGATCCAACAGATAACCTACCGGGGCTACCTAAGATTGGTCCAAAGAAAGCTGAGAAGATGCTCGATGGTGTTCCTATGGAACGCAGAAAGAAAAGAGTTGTAGCAGCTTACAGAGCTAAGTATGGCATCGTTAACTGGAAAGAAAAGCTATTGGAAACAGCTAACGGTATACATATATTAAGGAGCCATGATGACTACTTTGCGATTTAATAACCATGAGCGTTGGCATAACGTTCAGGTAGAGCGCGTCACTCAATTCGATAAGAACGATTGGTGTGGCGTTATTACTAAAGAGCATGGTGAGATACGCTGTAAGCGGCGTAATAAGTCTCGCTTTAAACTAAAGAAAGGATTTAAAGGTCCAGTAACTGTTTTCTATTATAAAAATAATAGAGGACAATACGGAGAGACCGTAACAATTGCTGATGATCCTCGTGGTCACATTGAAGTAGAGAGTCACTGGAATATAGTAAACCCTGATTCGTTTAATGAAGCAGATCACGGTTTCCTGTATATAATTACTAACAAAACTACTAAGCAACGCTATGTAGGCGTTAAAACACTACATACTAGCTGGAAAGCTTATACTAGTTCTAGCAGTGAACTCAATGAGCTTATTAAAGAGCAAGGACACGATAACTTTTCGTTTGATATATTGTTTTCTTGTGCTATGAAAGGTAGCCTTAGCTACCTAGAAGCTTATATGATTATAACAAATCATGCATTGTGCAGTGATGATTGGTACAATAAGTGGGTGCATGAGATTAGATTCAAACCCGCTATGCGAGATATGGAGAGACAAATTGAAATCGCAAAAGAATATTCGTAACCCGTATTACAAAACTATTCCTAGTCAACAGGTAATTCCTAATGTAAAGGTAGAGCCTGAAGTAGACGAATGGGATGATGATCTTCTTGACTTGCTTAACAACAAGAAACAAAAAGAAGATCGTGTAATTAAATCAAGCAGAGCTAGAAACCGAAGGAAGGAAGCTCGATATGCCAAAGAAGATAGAATATACGGAGAGTAAAGAGATAGGAAAGACTAGTTGTCCGGCGTGTCCTAGCAGCGATGGCTTTACTATCTATGATGATGGACATGGTTACTGTTTTGTATGTAACCATTATGAAAAAGATATAGGAAAGGAAGAAGAAATGCCTTTAGATACTAGCAACACTAGCCTTGAGCTATTTGAGAGTAACCTTGGCGATAGCCGAGGCGTAGAAGATCGTAGAATAACAAAGACTATTGCAGAACACTACGGTGTTCGTGTTAACTATGATAGTGATAGGAATATTACTGCATATAACTACCCTTATTATAAAGAAGAAACGTTGATAGCATACAAGACTCGTACGCTACCTAAACAATTCAAAACAGTAGGAGATTTTAAAGATGTTTGGCCTTTCGGCATTCACGCTTTTCATGCAGGAGGAAAGAGACTTGTCATCACGGAGGGCGAGTTCGATGCGATGGCGGTCGCGCAAGCATCGCTTGATCACTATAACAAAGTGTATCCTGTTATATCAGTTGCAAGCTCTTCAAACCTTAAGAGCCTTCTTCATGCTCGGACATGGATCAGATCATTTCAAGAAGTAGTTTTATTCTTTGATAATGATGCTGCAGGTAAGAAAGCTATTAAAGAAGCTGCTAATATTATTGGCATTGATAAAGTAAAGATAGCTTCTCTTGGTTCTGTAGCTAAAGATCCTTGTGAATTATATGTGGCTGCAGGCGCTAAAGGTGTTATGCAGGCAGTATGGGATGCACAACCTTATAGCCCTGCTGGTATAGTAGTAGGTCATGAGCCTGTATGGGAACAATACTTAGCGCGTAGAGAAACAGAGTCTGTGCTATACCCTAAATGTCTTAACGGTATTAACGATAAGACTAACGGTATGCGGTTCGGAGAGATAACTCTCTTTACTAGCGGTACTGGCAGTGGAAAAAGTACTGTGATTAAAGAAATAGTACTTGACTTATTGGATAAAACTGACTATAAAGTAGGTATGATCTCTCTTGAAGAGAGTATTGGCGATACAGCAGAAAAGTTTATTCAAATGAAACTCGAACGTAATCTACAGGAATACGATGTATCCCTTGAAGAACAGGAGGAAGCTAGTCGTGCTGTATTCGGTTCAGAAAATCTTGTTTTACTTGATCATCAAGGCTCTGTTGGCGACGAATCGCTTATTGATAAGATCGAGTATATGGCTCTTATGGGATGTAAATATCTTATCCTCGACCACATTACTATTGCCGTATCCGAAGGTGCAGAAGGGTATACTGGTAACGAAGCCATTGATAAAGTTATGTCTGATCTGCTCAAACTTACTAAGAAACATAACATCTGGCTCGGAGTTATTAGTCATCTTCGGAAAGTTCAAGGCGGTGGAACTACCTTTGAGCAAGGTAAGCTGCCTAGCATGGATGATATCAAAGGATCAGGCTCTATTAAACAAATCTCTTTTGACATCATTGGCTTTGCCCGAGACATGGCAAACGCAGATGATACCACAAGAAACACTATCAACTTTGTGGTGCTTAAGAGCAGATTTACAGGCAAGACTGGTCCAGCTAAACAAGCTAGATATTGCCATGATACAACTAGACTAACTTACCATGACTCAGAAGAAATAGACTTTGAGGTGGTAGCATGAGTGAAACAGCTTTGTATCATCAGATAGGTTTGTTACAACAAGAATTAAATTGGTGTAAACAAGCGTTAGAACATGCCACTAAGGAAGGAAATAAATATCGTAGTCAGGCTATGATGAGAGCAAATAAAATTGAGGTACTTCAAAATGAATTACAAGAAATGTATACGAAGAAAAGCAATTAAGATACAAAACTCAGATTCAAAAGGCGGCGGTAAGATTAGATCTATATCTGAAGCTATCGCTGCCGTGGAGAAACCTAATGACAACGAAAGAAGCAAGATACGATGACCTTTATATGGACATTGCGCAGCGTGTTAGTGAAATGTCTTACGACACTGACACACAAGTCGGAGCCGTTATTGTTAAAGACGGTAACATTATATCAATGGGTTGGAACGGGACTCCTGCAGGCTTTCCTAATGAGTGTAAGTCTACTACTACTGGTTCCACTTTACCTTATGTTATTCATGCTGAAGCTAATGCTATCTGCAAGCTATCTCGTGATGGAGGCAACGGATTGGATGCCACTCTCTACACTACGGTCGCGCCTTGTATGGAGTGTACTAAGCTTATCCTTCAGTCTGGCATCAAAGAAGTTGTGGTTGCTAAAGCAGAAGAGAAATATATGGATTCGTTTAAAATCCTTAATGAGAAAGGAATAATCCGGGTATGCAAATCTATTACGGAGAAATCAAAGAAGAACCCAACTACGTAGCTTGGGTTAAATGTAACAGGGAACAGCTAAAAGATGTACGCGATCTGTTTCCTGACGGTGAGTTTGAATTAACTATTGCTGTTAAGCCAAATTATAATCCGATTACTTGTAGCGTAGAAGTATTAAATAATCCACCAGCTCCAACTTGGGGCGTAGATGTTTGGAAGCGAGAAGTAAATGGAAGATGTGAAGGACTATCTCCTAACGAAAATTCGCGGTGAAGACTTAGGTGTCAAACCAAGACGTAACTTACAGTTAATGCGTATGATAGACACTGACGGTGTTGATATGCTAGACTTCTTAATTGAAGACATGGTTTCATTCGCAAGAAAAACAATACAACGCTGCTTTAAGCGTAGTAAAACAGAAGGTGAGAGCGCAATTACACAAGCGTCAATGGCAATTGGTAAACATATTATTGAGAACTGGGATAGCGATAACGTTAATTTTAGAGATCATGTTCGTGTTGGTGACTTAGTTATTGAAGGCTTTGTTATGTGTAACTATCTTACTATCTCTGTAGGCCATATGAAGAGCCGTAAGCCAGTAACAATTCATGCTACCGATAAATGGGGTAACATGGAAGCTGTTGCTGGCAAAACTATTTGTATGACTGATAGTATTATTGCGCCGATCACTACACTAATGCAAGCAAATGATAAGAGTGTAATAAAGACTTGGGATAAATCTAAAGAGAAAAAGTTTACTCAGTATCTTAATGCACCGTTTATTAAAGCCATTGATAAACTACAAGCTACTCGTTGGTTAGTAAACCCTGATGTACACGAAGCTATCTTACAGCAATGGGATTCGTTTATTAAAGTAGAAGAATTTAAAGGTGAAGATGAAAAAGAAAATGATAAGCTATATCAACGACAGGCTTCTAAGAATCGAGAAGTTAAAGAGGTTATGGCTATTGCTGCTAAGTGGTTGGGTACTGAGTTTAGTTTTTATCTTGATGCTGATTACCGTGGTAGGCTGTACTACTCTGAACCTTTCTTTAACTTTCAAGGTTCCGATATTGCTAGAGGACAGCTAATGTTTGCTAAAGGACGCTTGTTTGATAGCACTGCTAGCTTTTGGCTAGGCGTACATACAGCCTGTGCTTATAATCAGTCTTACGGTATCGATGAGATACCTGACTGGGTTACTACTGACTATTGTAGTGCTTTAGAAGAAGAAGAACTAGATACTATCTCAGTAGATAAGATGACACTAGAAGATAGAGCTATGTGGACACAACAGAACATAGATGTTATTGTCGAAGCAGGTAAACGTAAAGAATTTATGCATGAAGCAGAGAAGTCTATCTCATTCCTTGCTTGTTGTATTGAGTGGTACAAGTACTCTCAATCTAAAGGAGACTTTTATACTCGCTTACCCATACCTATTGATGGAGCTAACAATGGTTGGCAACACTTAGGTGCTATGTCTAAAGACGATAAGACAGGCAAACTAGTTGGTCTTGTCCCTACTGAAGTACAGAATGATTTCTATGTACAAGTAGCTAAACGTCTTACTCAGCGTATGCCTGAGTGGTTTGAAGAACGTCAGATACCTATGAAGCATATTCGTAAAGGTATAGCTAAACGTGGAGCTATGACACGAGCTTACAGCTGCGGACAAAAGAAAATGTCTGAGTCTATGTATAGTGATTGTTACCAGTTTGGTTTTACTGAAGAGTACAACATCAGTACTTGGGATTGTGATGAATTAAGTAGTCAAGTTATCCGGGCTATTCAAGAGGTCTGTCCGGGTCCACTAGATACTATGAGATACCTGCAGCGCCTTGCTGATCAAGAGATAGCTAACTGGGCCAGAGACTATGGCACAGACAGAGGTAAAGGTATTGAATGGCTTACCCCATCAGGCTTCCCTGTAGTGTACGAGTGCTATCGTACTCGGCCCGTTAAAGTAGACTGCTACGGGTTTGCTACACCTACAGGTGAGATACGCTTTAAACACGTTATTAGAGAGAAGACAGACATCCCTGATAGACGTGGTTTTATGTGCGGTATTAGCCCTAACTTTGTACACAGCATGGATGCTAGTCACATGGCATTAGTTGTTGCAGGCTGGGAAGGGTCTTTCGGCGCAGTTCATGACTCCTTTAGCACACACGCTTGTGATGTTGAAGAGCTAATGACAACAACAAGAAAAGAGTTTGTAAAAATATACGACAAAGAAAACTTCTATGATAGTATTCCTTTCGGGCGTGGCTATAACGGTGACGTGCCTACTATCGGTACGCTAAGTATTACTGAAGTAAAGGAGTCTGATTATTTCTTCTGTTAAAAATAAAATACCCCACAAGGTTTCCATATAGGATTCCCTGTGGGGTATTTTTATTTTAGTAAATAAAGTATTTCTGATTTAGCCTCAGCACGTAAACGTCCTGCTTCAGTTTTTGCTCGCCCTTCTTTCATACCATCATTAATAAAGTTTTGTACGTTTTTTTCGTACACATTATCTAGCATAGCAAAATTAATTTTAGGAGTATGAGCAACACTTGGATCTAAATTAAATGTCTCTACAAAATCCATGTCATCAAAGTCAAGTCCTTGTAATGCCAATCTGTTGTAACTTTTTTTAACCATTAATTTCTCCTTAATTGTATTGATACCCACGCGCATCTAACTGACTAAATATTCTAGCTTTTCTAGACTCCGAAAGTTTACCTGCAACTTTTAATTGCGAAAATATTGCGTTATTTTTTTCAAAATCTTGAATTAATTCAAACACTGTAGATAATTTTAAATCTGCACCATCTCTACTCCAACCTGCTTTATTTGCTTTATTCAACAAGTCTTTGTCTTTACGGCTAACATCAACAGCATCGTTTTCAGGATTAATTCCTGTTAATTCTTTATAGATTCCTTTCTTTTTATTTACCTCATCATCAATTAAAACTAATTGATCATGCAATGCTCGGTATCGACTATCATAACTTACATTAATCATTTTATTAGGGTTTGTTGTTGCTCTTAATCTCATCTTTACAAATGGATTAGATAACCCTTGATATATAGAAGTATTAATAGAGTAATCCATATTAACTTTTTTAAATTGATTATTTATTTCTCTATGATAATCGCGTACTCCTTCTGCATTAGTAATAATAGCATCATGTACAGGTAAAACAAACTTAACAGGCTCACCATCTTTATTAACCGCATCAATTGTTTTTGC
>ERZ767114.1160-NODE-1160-length-12970-cov-2.951059_pt1 | contig 12970 bp, 10 predicted proteins | sample MGYA00374952_ERZ767114 | MGnify/ENA primary metagenome ERZ767114 (study PRJEB28939, sample SAMN06267156) | marine metagenome | isolation source: Columbia River Estuary | place: USA:Columbia River Estuary, USA | collected 2012-05-05 ...
TTGAATGAATACCATTACTAGCAACAGCGATAACTTGATCACCGAGTTTGACACAGTTTTTATTCAATAAATTTTCTCTTTCAGTAGCACCTACACAAAAACCAGCTAAGTCAAAGCTATCATTTAAATAATGATCTGGCATTTCAGCGGTTTCTCCACCTATTAAAGCACAACCTGATTGTTTGCAACCTTCTGCGATCCCTTTGATTACTTCAATAGCAATATCTTTTTTAAGCTTGCCTGTTGCAAAGTAGTCCATAAAAAATAATGGGATTGCTCCTTGAGCTAAAACATCGTTTGCGCACATGGCAACTAAGTCAATACCTATATTAAAATAGGATTTAGTTTTGATTGCTAACTGTAGCTTTGTACCTACACCATCTGTACTAGAGACAAGTATTGGATCTTTAAAGCCAGATTGTTTTAAGTCAAACAAGCCACCAAAACCGCCTAATTCTCCAGTTGTACCCTTTATAGCAGTAGCTTTTGCAATAGGAGAGATTTCTGAAACTAGTTCTTCGCCTAAATCTATGTTTACGCCAGCGTCGCTATAATTAATAGATTCTAATTTTTGACTTTTTTTCTTTTTATTCATTTATAAGTTAATCTTTACTAGATCGTAAGGTTTAATTATTTTATGTAAAAGTTACTGAAAATTTATACATTTGATATATCGATGTTATAGTTACTTATCAATTAAAAAAATTGGATGATCAATAAATGTTTTTTAAAAATTTAAAAATAATAAGTCTAGTTTTAACAAATATAATATTTACTTATTCAGTATCTCTGGCTTCTAACAATGATGATTGTCGTAATTCATCATATTATGTAAAAAATATAAAAGTTGATTTGACAAAGAAATCTATCGTAGAAGCAAGAAAATTAGCCGAAGATAAAGCAAAGTTATTTGGTTTAAAAAAACTTGTAAATAAATTAACACTTAGAAACAAAAAAATTAAGTTTAAGAACTTAGAAGTCCTACAATTAGTAGATTATTTGAAAATTAACAGTGAAGCTAACAGCAATACAAGATATGTAGCTAACTTTGATATATGTTTTAATAGAAAACTAATAATAGAATACTTTCATAAAAACAAAATTCAATACGCAGAGACATACCGTAAACCGATTTCTATACTTCCAGTTTTTAAAGGGCCAAGGGGAGTGATTATTTGGGATGAAAAAGATCCTTGGTATTTAAAATGGAAAACAGAGATTAAATCTTCAGAAGGGTTGGTGAAATTTTCTTTAGCAAAAGGAAATTTGAAATTATCAAGAAGAATAAGATCAAATCTGATAAATGTTTCTAACAAGGATCTGATTAGCAAATTAATTAACTTAGAAAAATCTGAAGAATTATTAGTTGTTATTGCAGAACCTGTTTTAAAAAATGATGGAAAAACCTTCCTTAGTACCTATGCTAAGATATATAATAAAAATGGAATATTAGAAAACACACTCTACAGAAATAAAACTCCTCTTAAAACTACTGCTTCTATATATAATATTGACCAAACTCTATTAAATCAGGAAGTCTTAAACATAAAAAATTCAATAGAAAAAAACTGGAAAAAAGATAATCTAATTAATTCCAGTATTATCAATGAAGTTGAATTGATAATTCCAATTTCCTCATATAAATCGACAACATTAGAAGCTCCATTTTTGTTTAACGATAAAATTATAAAAGTAAAATCAACAGATGGATTTTTAGATGAAGGAGTTATAGAAATAGAAAAAGAAGTTATATTTTACAAAAAGAAAAATTCAAAAAACTTTGAGCATCTTAAAAGAGGCTTACTTAAATCAAATAGTAAAATAGAATATAATGTAAATACTATACTAATACAAAAGGATATAACTTTGTGGCCTTTTGTACTCAACACTCTTAAAAGTTTACCATTTGTTAAAGAAGTTAAAGTTATTTCTATTTCAACCTTAAAAGGGATGGTTGTAGTAAGGTTCATAGGAAACAAAAAAACTTTTTTTCAGGCAGCAAAAGAAAAAAAAATGATTTTTAAAGACTTTAATTCTCAACAATACATACTTAATTCAAAATTTTAGTGGGGGTTAATTAAATGTCAGATGAACTTCAAAATGGGAAAATAAAGAACTTAAATATTTATATCTTATTATGTTTAATTTTTATAATTTCTTTATATTTATTTGAAGTAATTATCCCTTTTGCAGTGGCTTTTATAATCGCTTATTTGGTGAATCCTATAAAAGTTTTATTGGATAAATATTTAAATGAAACTGTTTCAAGTTTAATGGCAGTCATTTTTTTCATTATGTGTTTATTATCTTTGTTAATATTAATTTCGCCAATTATTATTAAGCAAACACAGAATTTATTTTCTATCTTACCATCTTATATGAGTAAAATTGAAATTTTGATAGAGCAATATAGTAATCAATACTCTATTAATGAAAAAATAAATAATTTTAATTTCATTGAATTTTTAAAACCGTTCACAAAAAATTTAATCAGTTCCAGTTCTATTTTAGTGGATAACAGTATTCAATTTTTTAATAGTTTTTTTGATGTTATTTTAGTTTTTATTTTAAGTTTTTATATGAGTTTAGAATTTAAATATATTAAGATATTTTTTAATAATTTTCAAAATCAATCAAACTTAAAAGACTTAACGGTTTTAATTAAACAAATAGATATTGTTCTTTCTAAATTTATTCGAGGTCAAGGTATAGTATGTTTAATTTTAAGTATCTTTTATTCTTTTAGCCTTTTCTTTTTAGGTATTGAATTTGGTATACTCTTAGGGCTGTTTGCAGGAATGATATCATTTATTCCTTATATTGGAGTGCTTTTAGGCGGTAGTTTAACATTAATATTAGGTTTTTTCCAGTTTGGTTTTTCATTTGAATTGCTATATCTAACATTAGTATTTCTTTTTGGACAAGTATTTGAAAGTTATTATTTAACCCCAAAATTCATAGGGGATGCCATTGGATTAAATCCAATTTGGGTTCTGTTTTCTCTTTTAACGGGGGCTCATTTGGCAGGTTTTGTAGGAGTTCTTATATCATTGCCTTTAGCTGCAATTTTAGGCGTGATAATGAGATTTTATTTTTTTAAAATAATCAATAAAAGTAACTAATGTATACTAAGCTAAGAAATATAAATAAAAGTAGCTTTAATAAGCAACTAGCACTTCCTCTTACCTTTAAATCTATTAAAAATAGAGATAATTTTATTGTTTCTAAATGTAATCAATCAGCAATTAGCCTTATTGAAAATACTGATTTTTGGCTAGGGAACAAAAAAATTAACACAATACCTGCCGCACTCATTTTTGGACCTACTGGCTGTGGTAAAACCCATTTAAGTAATATATTTATGGATACCAATAAATCCTTTGTTTTATCATCTTTAAAATCACATGATTTGGATTTAATTAAAAAAGGAACTAATTTCATTATAGATAATTTTGTACCAAGTAGTAATTATCCTTCTAAATTAGTCTTGCATTTTCTCAATCAAGTTACTTATAAGCAAGGTTCTATTTTATTTTTATCTAGATATTCTGCCTTCGAAATGGATTGGGAATTAGATGATTTAAATTCAAGAATACGAAGTTTGCTGGCTTGTGAGATTAAATTACCAGACGATATGTTAATGTACACCTTTCTGATCAAGTATAGTAATGATAAAAAATTAATATTAAATGATAATCAATGTCTTTATATATTAGAGAGATTAGAGAGAAACTTTGAAAGCATTATAAAATTTATTAATGCATTAGATGTGATATTATTAGAGACTAAAAAAAAGGTAAGTTATAAAAGTATTCAATACATTTTTGATACGCTTAATATAAATTAAATATCTATTTTCTTTATTTTCCCTTTTTCTATTTTAAATGCTAATTTCCCATTCAATAATGATAAAGCTATTTCTCCAAAAATTTTGTTCCTCCAACCAGTAAATACTTTCATATTCTTTTTTTGACCTTCTAATATAGATTTTAAGTCATCAGTATTAGCAATAACTTTTTCTGCTAAACCATTTTCTTCAGAACAATATTTTAAGAGTATTTTTAATAATTCTAAACTGCTTTTAGATATTTGAGGAGAAGTCGATGTTGATATTAATGGCCATTCCTCACGTTTTACTTTCTGAGCTTTATCTACAACTTCTAAAATTTGACAAAAATCATCATTTGATAAATTTTTTGGTATAGCCCTGATTTTTTTAAGCTCACTGATCGTTTTGGGCTTGGAAAATGAAATATTAATTAATACATCGTCTCGTATTAATCTGTTTCGTGGAATATTTCGTTTCTTACACTCATTTTCTCTCCAAGATGCTAGATATTTTAGTAAATTTAACATTTGTGGATTAGAGTTTTTTAATTTTATTTTTTTCCAAACCTCATCTGCCTTAACTTGATATAATTCTTTTTTACTAAGGTGCTCTAGCTCTTTAGTGACCCATTCTTCTCTATTGTTATCTTTAATTGCTTGGCGCATTAATGGAAATATATTAATTAAGTGGGTTACGTCAGATATTGCATAGTTAATCTGATTTTGTGATAGTGGTCTCTGCAACCAATTTGTAAATTGGTGTTCTTTATTAACTGACAATCCTAAAAAGTTATTTACTAAACTTTCATAACCAACTTGATCACCAAGTCCACAAAACATTGCGGCTATTTGTGTGTCATATATTGGTGTAGGTATTTCACCCATTAATCCAAAAAATATTTCTATATCTTGTCTGCCTGCATGGAAAACTTTTAAAATATTTTTATTTAATAGTAATTCCCATATTGGACTCATGTCTAATTTTGCAAGAGGGTCAATTGCAGCAGCAAAATTCATGCCTGCAATTTGTATTAAACATAGGGATGGATAATATGTGCTATCCCTTATAAATTCTGTATCTACTGCTAGAACTTTTTCTATTTTACATTTATTATAAAAATCGTTTAATGTATTTTGGTCTGTTATTGGTTTAATTATTTCATTCATAACACATTAACTTAGATTATATTGTTTTAAAAACAACGATAATTTTTTTAAAATATCTAATTAAACAAAAGGAAAAAAAATGTTTTCAAATAAATGTATAAATGCCCTTTTTATCATATATTTACTTTTAATCAGTCCTTCATTTTCATCTCAGCTTTTATCACATAAAGCCACTTATATACTAAATGTTGAAAATATAAAAAACTCTTTTCTAGAAGGGGGACAAGGACAAACATTTTTTGAAATCCAAGAAGTTTGTGACGGCTGGAATGTACGAGAAGATTATATATTAATTTATGAATTACCAAATAAAAAATCTGCAAAAAGTTTTTCCAGCTTTACTACTTTTGAAAATAAAATATCTACTAAACATAGTTTTCAATTAACTGAGAAAAGTGATTTAAATGGTGAAAATGATTATCAAGGTTTTGTAGAGAAAAATAAAAAAAACATTTCAGGATCTATGATCAATCAAAATATAAAAAAACTAACTTTTAATAAAAAAACTTTATTTCCCTTAGAGCATTTAAAAAAAGTTATTCAAAAAGCTAAAGCAGGTCAAACAATTTTTAACGCTGATGTTTTTTTTGGAAACGAAGAAAGCAACCCGATTAAAACTGTTTCAACCGTCATAAGTAATAAAAGACGAGCTAAGGTACATAATAATAAAAATGTTTCTGCAGTTATGGTCTGGCCAATTAAAATTGCTTTTTATTCTAAGGCTGAAAACAAAACAAGTCCAGATTATGAAATATCATTAGAATTAGACGAGGTTGGAGTTGTGTATTCTTATAAAGTTGATTATGGGGACTTTGAAGTGATAGCTAAACTTGAAGATTTTAAGGTTATTGAAAAACAAGTATGTAATAATTAGAAAGTATTAATTATTTAATTTTAGATTCCTTAAATAAAACATGTTTTCTCGCTTTTGGGTCATATTTCATTAATTCTAATTTTTCAGGTTTTGTTCTAGGGTTCTTTTTTGTTACATAGAAATATCCAGTATCAGCTGAACTAATAAGTTTAATTTGTAAAGTTGCTGGTTTAGCCATGTTTAACTCCCTAATTAAGTGCTATTTAATTTAATTATTGTTTAAAGTCAAGTTATGAAATATCTTTAAAGTCTTGGTAGCTATTGATTTATCTTTTTCTTCTTTTTTTATATTTTTTTACTTTACCTTTTATTCCTCCAGAAATAAATTTCACAGTTATACTACCAGTTAAAGGAATAACTTCTGTAATCTTGACTGTAAGTTCCATACCACTTTTGAAAAAATATCCTGAACTTTCACCCAACAATACTTGTTTTGTTTGATCAAAATCGTACCAGTCATAAGGTAATTCACGTATGGGAAGAAGTGCTTCAGCTATTCCGTCATCTATGGACACGAATATTCCAAATTTATGGACTGATATAATTGAACCAGTAACAGTTTCATTAACTTTATCTTGGTATAGTAAACTAATTAATCGATCAATTGTAGTTCTCTCAGCATTTGTTGCCTTTCGTTCAGTACTTGAAATATGTTCGCACAACAATTTAATTTCTGTCTCATTAATACTTGTATTGATTTTTTTTGAATTTTCTTGATTAATTATGTTTATAATTTGTCTGTGAATTAATAAATCTGCGTACCTACGTATTGGTGAAGTGAAGTGAACATAATTTTTAAGTGCTAGTCCAAAATGTGAATAATTTTTATTATCGTATCTTGCTTGAGACTGACTCCTTAATATTGATTGATTGATTAATTCATAATCAGCCGTCTCTTTTGTTTGTTCTAATATTTTATTCATCAATGAAGGGTGAGGTAATTTCCCAATTAAAATACTAGCTAGCGGTTGTCCTATTATGTCTATTAATGTTTTATATTTTTCTTCACTTGGTTGTTCATGAACTCGGTAAACTGTATTTTGTGAACTTTTATTTATTTCCTCAGCTGCAGCAACGTTTGCTAAAACCATAAATTCTTCAATTATCTTGTTACTAGTCATGCCATAAACTTTTTTTACGTCTACCGGCCAATTTTTTTTATTAAATATTATAGTTTTTTCTGGCAAATTTAAATTTAATGCGCCTCTGTTTGTTCTAACTTTATCAAGAAGTTGATAAACTTCATGTAAATAGTTAATGACTTTTAGAATGTTTGTATCTAAATGACTGCTTTTATCTTTACTAATTACATCTTCAACCTGTTTGTAAGTTAACCTTTGTTTTGAGTTAATTATAGACTGAAAAAACTTATGAGATTGTTTAACACCTTTGTTATTTAATATTATTTCAACTGTTAAACATAATCTATCTACATTTGGTTTTAATGAGCATAAATTATTTGACAATTGCTCAGGAAGCATAGGAATAACAAGGTTTGGTAAATATACTGAATTGCCTCTTTCTTTCGCTTCTAGATCTAGATAGGAATTAAGCTTTACGTAATGAGAAACGTCAGCTATCGCGACTAATATTCGCCACCCTTTTTTACTAGATAATTTTTCAGCATAAACAGCATCATCAAAATCTTTAGCATTTTCTCCATCAATCGTTACTAAAGATGTAGATCTCAAATCAACACGGCCTTCATTATTAATTTGGTCTAACCCTTTAACTTCCTTGACGATATTATCGTTAAATTCGTAATTTAAATCATTTTCTTTAATTGCTAAAAAGGAAAATGTTTTTGGATCAAGTGAAGACCCTATTATTTCTATGATTTCTGCATAATTAGTTTGGCTATTATTGTTATTTCTTTCTCTCTTTTTTGCTTTAATTTTTTTTATTTTTATATTTTTTAAAGTTTGCGTCGATGCTATTTGAGCTTTAACAATATCCCCATTATGAAGAACAGTCTCATTTGATATTATGGGAATTATTATATCTTTACTTTTACGACCTCTTTCTAATTCTTGAAGTACAAATTGTTTTCTTGAGTTGATATTTACTTTTGCAAAGAAATATCGTCTTTCAATATCTAGTTTTTTAATTATCTTAATAAATTCATAGCTATTATTAGATATTTTAAATTGGACTAATAAATGATCTTGTATATTAAATTTTATATTTTCATTTTTGAACGGTATTTCAACTTGTCTAAAATCATAATGGCTATCTAAAATATTTGCATTAGCAAAACCGTCATCGTCTATAGAAGTGATCTTTAATGATAATATTGGAGATGTTATCTCTTTTATTTTACTATGATTATTATTTCTCATATTTGATGAATTTTATAAAAAACATAGATTATTTTTTCTTTTTTGATTTCTTAGAAGTTTTTGGAGCAGTTTTCTTTTTAAACCTTGGAGGTTTCGCAGCTTTTGCAATAATTAATTCAATTGCTTGTTCTAAATTAATGTCTTCTAAAGTAAAAGATTTAGGTAAAGTGGCTCTAATCTTATTGTACTCTACATAAGGTCCAAACCTTCCTGATTTTGCCAACACTTTACCATTACCATCAGGATGGTCTCCGAGCACTCTACCGAGTTTGTCACTGTTTTCTCCAATTAAAACTACAGCATGGTTTAAGCCAATGTTTATGACTGTATCGTCTGCTGGGATACTTATAAAATTTATATCATATTTTAAATAGGGACCATATCGGCCTATACCAGCAGAAATATCTTGTTCAGTTTCTGGATGTTTACCAATTAATCTTGGTAATGAGAGAAAAGCTAATGCTTTTTTTAGATCAATTGTTTTGGCTTCAACAAGTTTTGGTATGCTAGTTCGTTTTGGTTTTTTTTCTTCACCTAGTTGAATATAAATACCATAAGGACCTTTTTTAATTAAAACATTTAATCCTGTTTCAGGGTCTATTCCAAGCAAACCATCATTTTCAGGCATAAAAGTGTTGTTAGCATCGCTATCGTCACCATTTTGGTTATTTGCGATCTGCTTAGTAAATTTACATTCTGGATAATTAGAGCATCCTATAAAAGCACCATATTTTCCTAATTCCAAGCCCAAGGTTCCATTGGAGCATGTTGGGCATGTTCGGTTTGGTTGACCATTGTCTTTTTGATCGTCTTTAGGAAAAAATAAGTCTGTCAGTTCGTTTTCTAAGGCTTCTAATATTTTATCTCTTTCTAGGTTAGACATTTTGTCTAAATGAGGTTTAAAACTATCCCAAAATTCTTCTAATAATTTTTTATAATTTAATTTTCCATCCGATACAGTGTCTAGCTTTTTTTCTAATTCTGCAGTAAAATCGTATTCAATATATTTTCCAAAGAAATTATTTAAAAAAGCAGTAAGTATCCTACCTCTTTCTTGAGGAATATGTTTACCTTTTTCTTTTTCAACATAGTTTCTATTTATTAAAACTTGTAATATTGAAGCATAAGTTGATGGTCTGCCAATGCCTAACTCTTCCATCTTTTTTATTAGACTTGCATCAGTATATCTTGGGGGAGGTTGTGTAAAATGTTGGTCACTTTCAACCTTACTTAAATCAACTTCTTCTTTTTCATTCAAGTTTGGTAATAGTCTATCGTCTTCTTTGTCTCTATAAACAAAAAAACCAGGGAAAATAACTTGTGAACCATTAGCTCTAAACGTTATGCTTTGATCTTTGCTTGAAATGTCGGCTGCAGTTTCATCTAATTCTGCAGATTGCATTTGACTTGAAATAGTTCTTTTCCAAATTAAATCATATAGTTTTAATTGTTCTGCATCTAAATAATTGGATATACTCTCGGGATCTCTTGCAATGTCTGTTGGTCTTATTGCTTCATGAGCTTCCTGTGCATTTGCAGCTTTAGATTTATATACTCTTGGATTATCAGGAATATATGATTTTCCATGACGGTTTGAAATTTCATTTCGTAATTCTTCAATAGCTTGCGAACTTAATTGAACTCCATCAGTTCGCATATATGTTATTAACCCAGTTGTTTCAGAACCAATATTTATTCCTTCATATAACTTTTGAGCAATTCTCATAGTTCTTGACGCACCAAAGCCTAGTTTGTTTGAGGCATCTTGTTGAAGAGTTGAGGTTGTAAAGGGTGCTAAAGGATTTCTTTTAACCCTTTTCTTCTCAATATTTGTAATATGAAAAGTTGATTTATTAATCTGATCAAGTGCCAAATTAGCTTCACTTTCATTTTTAATATCCATTTTTGCAAGTTTTTTGTTGTTTATAAAAATAAGCCTTGCAGTAAAATCTTCTTTGTTATCTTTTGTAAAAACTGAAGCAATTGACCAATATTCCTCTATATTAAATTTTTCAATTTCAATTTCTCTTTCGCATATTAGCTTTAAAGCCACTGATTGAACTCTACCCGCAGATTTAGAGCCAGGAAGTTTTCTCCATAATATAGGTGATATAGAAAAACCTATAAGATGATCTAAGGCTCTTCTTGCCAAGTATGCTTCTACTAATTCTGTATTTATTTCCCTCGGGCTCTTCATTGCCTCTAAAACAGCATTTTTAGTAATTTCATTGAAAACCACTCGCTGAACGGGTTTGTCTTGTATAGTTTTTTTGCTATTTAGAATCTCTTTAAGATGCCAACTAATGGCCTCACCTTCTCTATCTGGGTCTGTGGCAAGAATAAGAGTGTCGGCAATTTTTAATTCACTTATAATCTCTTTTACAACTTTTTCTTTATCTTTGTGCATTTCCCAAGACATTTTAAAATTATCTTCAGGAAGAACTGCACCATCTTTGGATGGTAAGTCTCTTACATGGCCAACTGATGCAATTACTTTATAATCGTTACCCAGATATTTATTAATAGTTTGGGCTTTTGCAGGAGATTCAACTATTACTAACTTCATTTATTTTAGGTCCTAGATTAATTTAAAAGAGTAATAAAACATCAGTGTCTGATGGACTATACATTTGCAGATAACATTACTTTGATTAAATAACAATAATAATGTTTTTAAATTTTAGGCTCTGTTCTATTCAACAATCTTTTAATATTTTCTCGATGTTGAAACCAACAGATTGATGAAATAAATACTGAAGCAATAATAAAATAATTTTCCACTGAGTTAAAAGCCATTAAAAAAGGTATTAGAAAATAAGAAACCAAAGCTGACATTGAGCTAATTTTGAATAATTTTGCTATTAAAAACCATATCAGAAGAGCTGTAATTCCAACTAATAAATTAATAAACAATATAGTACCAAATCCTGTTGCTACACCTTTGCCACCTTTGAAATTCAACCAAATTGGGAAACAATGTCCCAGAACAGAAGATATAGCAACCACACTCATAATTAATTCAAAATTATAGATGTTGAAAATTGACGCCTTAGTTAATAAGGATGTTAACAGAAATAATGCTAAGGCTCCCTTGCTTCCATCTAAAATCAATGTAAACAACGCTATTTTTTTGTTGCCAGTCCTTAAAACATTCGTTGCGCCAATGTTTCCACTACCTATATTTCTGATATCTCCTAAACCTGACATCTTGGTCAAGATTAAACCAAAAGGTACAGAGCCAATTAAATAACCTAGAAAAGAGAATAATAATAAAACTAATAAATAGTTGAGATCAAAATTCATTTAATAGCCTTTTTTTTAATATTGAATTTAAGTAAGACGGATTGCCACGAATAAAAGTGGCTAGAATTTTGCCTTTTATATTTCTTCCCTCAAATGGAGTTGGGCTAAACATTAAATTTTTTTGATTAATTGTACTTTTACAGCTGTCACTAAAAATGATAAAAGTAGCATCTTCATTTAATTCAAGAGTAGGCTCTTTTATTTTTAATATCTTAGAAGGATTAACTGAGATTAAAGAAATTGCTTTATTTAAATTAATTAATTTTTTATGAACTAATTCTAAAGTTAGTGAAAATAACGTTTCAATTCCTGCAGCCCCAATTGAAGCAGCAGAGAATGGTTGAACTTTTGTGTCTTTTGATCTAGCTCTATGATCAGAGGCTATTGCATCAATTGTTCCGTCTTGTATACCTTCTATTACGGCCATTCTATCGTCCTCTGTCCTTAAAGGAGGTGAAATTTTAAATGATGTATCATAATTTAATAATACATTTTCATTTAATAAAAAATATGGTGGAGCAGTATCACAAGTTATATTTAATCTCTTTTTCTTAGCTTGACGAATTACATCAATTGCTTCTCTCGTAGATACGTGAGCTACATGATAATGAACACCAGTTAATTCTGCTAATCTTATGTCTCGTTCAATCATAATTACTTCTGCACAAGATGGTATTCCGATTAAACCAAGACGAGTAGAAATTTCTCCTTCATTCATTTCACCCCTTATAGATGTTGTTGAAGCTTGGTTAATCCCTGACAAATCTTGATCTTCCGCATGTTGAATTATAGGGCGATTTATCATTTCTGCGTAACTCATTAAACGTCTCATAACCAAACTATTTTTAATACTTTTATTCCCATTTGTGAAACCGACAGCGCCCATCTCTGACATTAATCCTAGTTCACTCATTTCTAGCCCAGCATCATCTTTTGTTGCAGCACCATAGACATTAACTTTAGGTAACATAGTATTTTCTGATTGTTTATAGATATGATCTATAATAGAGGGATTATTAAGTTTAGGAGTTTGATTTGGAAGAATGACAATTGAAGTTACACCATTTTCCAGAGCAACTTTCTGAGTTAATTTTAAATTTTCAGTTTTTCCTAAATTATTTTAGGCAAATGCTCGCTCACCTTGTAGGCGAATAGCTGCAATACCAGCTGCAACCATACGCTTCGTTGGCGCACCTAAACGATAAAATGAAACTTTATCACCGTTTGTGTTAGTGCGTGTATTCAAGTAAATAGCATGACCATCATTACGCAACTCATTAATTGTTGCTGATGGGTTTGCAACACCAAAAACTGATTGCATTTTAGCAGCAGTTAAAGTATTGTAAGCGCTATCTTTTGAAAGATAAGCAAGGATTTTCGACTTCACAGAATTAGATTGTCTTTTTGACATCGTATTTTCTCCATAATATGAATCACTCATTATTAAAACCGGTTGAGA
>ERZ767114.1169-NODE-1169-length-12924-cov-2.410446_pt1 | contig 12924 bp, 11 predicted proteins | sample MGYA00374952_ERZ767114 | MGnify/ENA primary metagenome ERZ767114 (study PRJEB28939, sample SAMN06267156) | marine metagenome | isolation source: Columbia River Estuary | place: USA:Columbia River Estuary, USA | collected 2012-05-05 ...
CGTCCGAGGATACGAAGCCGACGGGACGACCATCGCCACAGCCACCATCGACATCGACGCCACAGGGGGACAGACGACACCCACCACAGACGCGGAAGCGGTGCAGTACTTCGGGTGTGGTCCGGCCAACTTAGAGGAGCACGCAAGCGCCGCAGGGAATACCAACTTGACCACGCTCATCACCTCCTCGGACCTGGCTTACTACGAGGTGTACGCTTCCGCTTCGGCCAGCGTCAACCAAACCTTTCAGGACTCGGTGGTGCATCGCTTCACCATCGACGAGGGGTGCAGTAAGTACGCCCGCAAGCAGTTGCTTTTCTTGAATCGCCACGGGGGTTGGGATTGCTTCAACTTCGACCAGCGTAGCTCCGAGCGCCTGACCTCCATAGAGCGGAGCACATACAACCGACCGCGCGGAAACTGGGACAGCGTCAGCGGCTCCACCGATTGGAACTACACAGGATACGAGAGGGGCGTGACCACCACCAACGTCAGCGCAGAGAAAGAAGTTCGAGTCTCTACCGACTACGTAGATGAAGGCTACAACCAGCATTTGCGGGACATTGCCGTCTCTCGTGCTGTGTTTACCATCGACGGAACCGACCTGATTCCCGTCCATGTCACCGGCTCGGAGTACCTCTTCAAGACCGGAGTCAATGAGCAGCTCATCTCCTACTCGTTCACCTTGCGCCTCAGCAACAGACCCCGCCTGAAGTGATCCGCCTCGTCGCCCTTAATCAAACGCAGTGGTGGTCCTCGGCCTCTGACCAGACCACCCTGGACCTCGAAGGCTCTCCGTCTATCTCCCTGAATTTAGCCGTGGCCAAACCGGGGGAGACGATGCAACGCCATGCGCCGTACTCGCAGACCTTCCGCCTCCCGTTCACCGATAGAAACAACCAATTCTTTGCGCACTTCTACGAGGTGACCCTTTCGGACGGGGACTTCGACCCAACCAAAAAGACGGGGGTACTCCTCTACGAGGACGGGGTGGAAGTTATGCGGGGATCCATGCAACTCCGGGCCGTGAGGCTCATGGCGGAGGTGTACGAAGTCAACGTCTTAGGCGATGCGGGCGACCTCTTCGCCGAGCTGGGTTCGAAGCTATTGGAGTCGGTGTTTCTTGACGGCACGACATACACGACCGATTACAACTACGTCAGCACCGCGCAGAACTTCATCGACTCGCAGACGCTGACGAATCAAATCTGTCAGGGCGACAACGTACCCGACGGGACCGTGGTCATCCCTTTAGCCGATCACGGACTACGTGCCGACGGGCAACCGCTGGCCGCACAACCCGGCTACGGATTGATGGATGCGAACGCAGTACAAACGGCCCTCGTGCCGGATATGCTACGGCCTACATTCAAGCTCCGCATATTGCTCAACCTCATCTTCCAAGAGGCGGGGTTCTCGTACACGTCAGACTTCATAGACTCGGCTTTCTTTGGGTCTATCTACATGACCTTGGGCGACGGCTTGGATAAGCTCGTGACCACCAACGCGAACAGGTGCAAGGCCGTCATTGCGGCAGATATCACCTTGCCCACTCTCACCGATGGCGTGGGCATCATCCCATACGACACCGACGACGGAAGTCAGAACGAAGGGAGCTTCGACGAGGACGGCAACTTCAACACCACGACCCATACCTACCTCTGCCCCATAGGAGGGAACTACACCTTTCGGGCTACGGTGTACATTGAGAACATCGCCAGCAGTGCGGGCGCGTGTATCATCCGCATCATGCGGGGCAACGTATCGCTGGCCTCTGAAGAACATGAGCTTGCCGCCACCGCTCAGACTGGAAGTAGTCACACCTTCAACCTTGAGGTGCAATCGGTGGTCACGGCGAACGAAGCTATCCAGGTGCAAATCCTAACTCCCGGCCTCGTTGTTACGCCGAAGATATTTGCCGCCACATTTGAGACCATCGCCGCCCCCGGTGGGGAGGTGCTCGTGCCGCAGATGATGCCCCGCATAAAACAGAAGGAATTTGTCCGCGACCTCTGCCAGCGGTTCAACCTCGTCATAGAGGCCGACCCCGACAACGACCGCCGCTTGTACATCGAGCCATATGCGGAATGGATAGACGACGGAGCCGAAGCCTACTGGACCGACAAGCTGGACTTAGACAAGGAGCGCACCCTTTCGCCTACCTCGTCCCTGAAGTCTTCGCGCATCACGCTCGGAGACAAGGAGAGCCCCGACATAGGGAACGAGTACATGGCCAATGCCCTCGGTATGGGCTTTGGTACTTACGACCAAGACATCGACGACGCCTTCGCCACGGGAGAGCTGAAGAACGAGCCCGTCTTCGCGCCGTATTTCGTCTATCCGATACCCCTCTTGTATGGCGATCCCGGTACATACCTCAGCGGCGTCCTCACCCATCGCTCCTATCAGGTGGATGGGGTAGGTGTCAAGCCCGCCTCACAGCCTCCGAAGCTGTGTTTCGCTACTGGAGTGCAAACTATAGCGGACACGCTCTACGTAGACGGGACGGGCTTCACTTCATATCAGTTTATGTCGCCCTACTCGGCAGCTTCTGCCGATGGCAACGACCAGAGCCTATACTGGAACTCCACGAATAGGCCCTTCAGCTTTGGCAATAGCACCCTTATAGACCAAGCCAGCGCGGACCTCGTTCCCTTGGGTCTTCATCGCACCTATTGGGCTTCGTATTTGGCCGACATCTACGACGCAGACGCGCGGGTATTTGAAGCTCACCTCTACCTGACCCCCTCGGACATCCGGAACGTGCGCTTCAACGACCGCTTCCACATCTTAGGGGCAACATACAAGCTCACCGAAATCAGCGGCTATCAGATAGGCACGGGAGAGAGTACCCTTTGCAAGTTCCTGCGGGACTTGGACCGCTCCAGCTTTGGCGCGTGTAGCTCTACCCCTACCCAATCCAACGTGAACGGCACGGTGACCTTTACGAATGCCGACGGGACCACGACCACCGATCCCGGCCAACAATGTTGTGAGGCGTTTGGTTACTACTACGACGCGCAGAGTAGTACGTGCCGATGGAATAATACCGGCGACGGCAACCCCGGCTCTGTACCCGATACGCCGACGGACGCACAAGACCCAATCCCAAACTCCAACAGCTCCAACCCCGGCCCGGTGACTCCGGTAGGGACGAGCACCACCAGCGTCGACCCCGGAAGCGGGTCCGTGACTATCACCGACAAGTTCAGCGTATCGACGGAGACGACAGGAGCCACACCCACGGACGCCACTCCACCACTGGGGGCAGATATCAAGGTCGACGAGAACACCATTGCAAGCGGCACGGTGAAAGTCTCCTCAACTACGGTCGGAGGTTCTGCGGGGACGGCGTTCACTTCGAAGTTTGAGACGTGGCGGTTCTTAGCTAATGGCCGCGATAGCTCCGTGACGTTCACCAAGACGAGCGGGACCACACTCACCAGCGGAAGCCCTGGGACGCGTGGCCTCTCGGCTACCCTAACGGGGGGCGTGATGACCTTCCAAGTGACGGGGACGGCGAACAAGATTCTGAACTGGAATCTGGAGGTCGACATGGTCCGCTTGTACGCCACGAACGAGGTAGAATTCCGGGACGCTCTCTTGACGGAGGCGGGCGGACGCATTGCGGGCGTGAATGATCGGGTCATCTTGCAAGAATGAAAGACTACCTCGACGGGATAGGTAAGGCCGTGCCACGCGTGTTGACGATAGCGGCAGAATACGAGCTGCGCGGCAACCCCGATTCGCTCCAGTTATATGGATACTATGAGTGGGGCGCCTCGCCATGGTGGCGGAAAGTCCTCCAAGGAATAAGGAATGGCGCAAGACTACACAGTCAACGTAAAGGTTAAGGGAGTCGATCAGGTAAAGACTGAGGTCGACGGGCTTACCGAGTCAATGGAAGAGGCCGGTGGCGCAAGCTCGGAGGCTTTTGGTAAACTGGACTCCCTACTTGGTGGGGTCCCATCCAAGCTCAAGGGGGCCGTCGGCGGAATCAAGAATTTAGCGGGTGGATTTAAGTCCCTTCGGGCGGCTATCATCTCCACAGGAATCGGTGCGCTGGTCATAGCGTTGACCTCGCTGGCGACATTCTTTACCAAGACCCAACGCGGGGCCGAGATGCTGGAAAAAGCCCAAGCCGGATTGGGTGCGGCCTTCGCTATTATCACGGACAAGGTGAGCTCCTTGGGCGAGGGATTAATCAACCTCTTCACCAATCCCATCGAAAGCATCAAGAGCTTCTCGGACTCAATCAAGTCCTTTGTACTCGACAAGATTAAGCAACTCATCGACGGCTTTGGAGTCTTGGGTAATGCTGTCGGGGCTCTATTCCGGGGGGAATTTTCCGAAGCGGCAGAATTGGCGAAGGAGGGCTTTTTGAAGGTTGGCGATTCCGTGCTGGCTTTGAACCCCGCCACGGCGGTCCTCTACCAAGTAGGCCAAGCGGCGGCAGACATGGCCCCCGAAATTATGGAAGCGGCAAACGCTGCGGTTGAGCTGTCGCAAGCCGCCATAAACCTCCGAGAGAATCAAAGGAAGTTGAAGGTGACCTTCGCCGAGACCCGCGCAGAAATCGCCAAGCTCCGATTGGTGGCGGAAGATGAAACGCTGTCCTTAGAGGAGCGCATGGCCGCCGCAGAGAGGGCCATGGAGTTGGAGAACGGATTGATGGCCGAGAGAGAGAAAGCCGCAAAGGAGGAGCTCCGCATCCATAACGAGCGGATGGAGCTCTCAGAAAATACCGAGGAAGACTACGAGAAGCGAGCAGACCTTGAAGCCGAGTTGATTGATATTCAGACCAACAGCTTCAAGCAACAACGCCGGCTCTTGACCGAGCTCCAGTCCTTGAGGAATGAAGACCAAGCGTTGAAAGACGCCGAGGCCAAAGCGGAAGCCGACCGCATGAAGAAGGCCGACGAAGAGGCGACCAAAGCGAGTTTGGCGGAGCAAAAAAAGCGGGAGCAATTAGAGAAGAACCACCAGGAAGCAATTAAAAAACTTCGCACGTCGGCGGTGGGTGGTACGTTCTCCATACTCAAGAACTTGAGCGCAGCCTTCGAGAAGGACACCGAGGAGGGGCAGAAGAAAGCCTTCAACAGAAACAAGGCTATCAGTATCGCCGAGACTCTTGTGAGCACATACAGCGCCGCCCAAAAAGCCTACGCCTCACAGCTTGCCATACCTACACCGGACGCACCTATACGGGCGCAAATTGCTGCGGGTATAGCTGTCGCCGCAGGTCTGGCCAAAGTAGCCGCCATCAAGTCCCAGCAATTCAGCGGGGGAGGTGGCGCGGGCGCCGCCGCAGGGGGTGGCGGTATTCCACAGGGAGGCAGTCAGTCCGTCGGTGTCGATGTGGGTTCTCTCGTTCCCAATCAGCAGACGCCCACACCGGAACCCGTCCGGGCATATGTAGTAGAGAACGAGATCAGCAACAAGCAAGCCTTGAATAAAGAGCTACAAATTCAGACCACGCTATGAGGACAGTCGAGCTATTGATTGATGAGGACCAGGAGGACTTCGGAGTGGAGGCCATCAGCCTCGTGAAGTTCCCGGCCATCGAAGAGAACTTCGTGTTCTTCAACCGGGACAACCGCTTCACCCTCGCCCGCGTAGACGAAGACAAGAAGCTCCTCATCGGCCCGGCCTTGATTCCGGAGAAGATGATCCCGCGATATGACGACGTCAACCAAGAGGAGTTCGAGGTGTACTTCTCCCAGGAGACGGTAGAGAAAGCGGCGGAGCTCTTCATGCAACAGAAGCGAAACGACGAGTACACGGTGGAGCATCAGGCCAAGGTCAACGGCCTCTCCATTTTCGAGAGCTGGATCGTCTCCGATGTCGACCGAGACAAGTCAAGAGTCTATGGCTACGACGTACCCAAGGGGACATGGATGGTGTCGGTACGTGTCCACAACGAAGATGTGTGGGCCGATGTCAAGGACAAGAAATATCGGGGCTTCTCCATCGAGGGCTACTTCGTCGACAAGCTGATTCAGATGGAGGACGTCACCATCGAGACCATCGCCCAAGCCGTGCGCGAAGTATTGGAGCCCGCCGCATACCTTGACGGCAAGCCACTCTTCGCCACTGTGTTGGAGGCTGAGTTGATGGCCGAGGCGCTGGGGTGTGGTGGTCACCACGTCCACGAAATCAACGGGACGCGGATGTATATGCCATGCGCCACCCACGAGGAACTGGACCCCCTCGTCACAAACAAGTAAAACCGCGTTATATAACCCCATAGATACCCCAATCATGTCAGTAATTGAAAAACTCAAGGAGGCCGTCCGAAGCGTCGTAGACGAGCGGGCCGAGCTCTACAAAGAAGCCCGCCTTGAGGACGGGCGTGTCGTGGCTACCGAAGCCGACGAATTTTCAGCCGGCGCATCCGTGCGCGTGTTGAGCGATGACGGCGAGGCCGCACCCCTCGAACCTGGTTCACATCAACTCTCCGACGGAGGAGAAATCACGGTCGATGCAGACAGCAAGGTCGAGATGATGGAGGACGAAGAGGAGAAGGTCGAAGCCACCGAGGAAGAGCCCGATGAGATGGCCGCAGTGAAAGCCGCCCTCGTCGAGAAGTTCATGATCTCTGAGGAGGTAGCTCAAGAAATTGTCGAGGTGGTATCTGCCGCCTTGAAGCCTATGGTCGAGGAAGAGGTGGAAGCCTCTGAAGAGCCAAAGAAGGAGGAGATGTCGATGCAGGTAGAGATGGCCCACGAGATGGCCACCGCTCTCGAAGCCATCAACAAGCGCCTCGAAACCTTGGAGAACGCACCCGCCGCAGAGCCGGACCGCGTACTCGCAAAGGCCGAGTTCAAAAAAGAAAACAACCCCAACCTTTCCGGCGTCGATCGCGCCTATAACATCATTTCCCAATTCTCATGAATCCCGTAAAAAGTAAGAAGTACGACTTCGACATCTCGGTGACCGACAACACCTACGCAGGTGAACTCGCGTTGCCATACGTTACCGCAGCCGTCACTGGTGCGGAGACGATTTTGAACAACCGCTGCCGCCTCATCGAAGGCGTGGTAAATAAGGCGGTCATTTCCAACCTCGGCCTGTCCGACGTTATCCAGGCCGCCGATTGTGCAGGTACTGACGGCGCCGACTTGTCATTGACTGAGCAGATTGTGACGCTCAACGACTTGATGGTTAAGGAGGTCATTTGCCGGAAGACTATGTTCCCAACGTGGATGGCCGCTCAAGGCCGTATGCAACGTGACGGAAATATCCCTCCTGAGTTCTCTGAGTTTGTCTTGTCATCTGTTGCGGCTAAGGCTGGACAGAACCTTGAGACGCTCTTGTGGTCAGGTGACGCAGCCGCGATTTGGGGCTTGGGTCTCTTGTCTAACGACGGAGTCATCGACGAGCTCGGAATCGACGATTCAGCCATGGGTGGATTTACTCAAATCACCACCGCCGCCGCATTCACTGCCGCCAACATCCTCGGTGAGATGGACAAGGTCTTCGCAGGTGCTGCCGCAGTTCCCGGAATCTTGGCTAAGACTGGATGCGGATTCTACATCTCATACGAGGCGTATGCATTCTTCCAGCAAGCCCAAGCCGCGCAGAATACCGGAGCCGGATACAATCAGGACCTGAGCGGCGCAAGCTACCTCGGTTACCCTGTGTACCCAACCGCCGGAATCGCTAACAGCGCCGACGCTATTGCGTTCACATACCCTGAGAACATCGTGGTCGGAACCAATGCTTACACAGGCAACGAGGCCGCCGCTTTGATTCCCGTGTATCAGTACGACGGAAGCGACAACGTGAAAGCCACGATGAACTTCGCAGTCGGTTGTAACGTAGCCGTGCCAGCTGACGGCGTGGTCGGATTCGCATTCACATAAGACATGGCTTGTACTATCACCCTCGGCCGCGCATTGGATTGCAAGGACGCTCTCGGCGGTCTCTCGAAGGTATTCTTCGTGAACGACTACGTGGGCGGACTCGTAACCGCTGCGGGCACGGGTGATGGAACGGCAGGCTCGGCAACTGTGGCAACCGCCTCCGGCGAGAGCTTTACAGTAACCGACCTCCCCGCGATGACCGTACTTCAGTACGACCTTCGCCCGGACTTGTCTTCCTTCACCATCAACGTGCAAAGCGACCCAGCGACGGGGGCTTCTCTCTTCGAGCAGTCTTTGAACCTGGTTCTCCAAAAGCATCAAGAAAGCGATCCGGAACAGATCCGGCTCATCAGCCGCAACCGGTCGCAAATCTTCGTGCTCGATAACAATGACAACGTATACCTCTTCGGGGCTACGTATGGCATGGACCTCAACGGCGGAACCCTGACTTCAGGAGCCGCACGGAATGAGATGAGCGGACAGACCTTGACCTTCGCCGGTCGTGAGGCTGCCCCTTACTATCTCTTAGAAGCTACCGCAGGTGCGGGGACGGCTGTCTATCCTTTCGATGGACTCACCACTCCCGGAAATGTGACAGTCACAACAGGGTAAGTTCCTTTGCTTTTTGTGTGTTTTGGGAAGGGCTGCCGAGAGGTGGCCCTTTCTTATATCCCCTTACGATGATACTGGTGGTCAAAAACAACACGGCAAGCGTAGAGAATACCATCTACCTCACCCCCAAAGAAAAGCGTGGGGCGGCTAATGTGGCGACCTATGGCCCGACCATCACAACGTTGGGAATTGAGCTCACCAGCCTCACCACAGACAAGGTGGTCATGGTGAACTCCAAGAGCTTGACGGTAACCGACCGCTTTGCGACTATGACCTTCGACGCTCAGAGCGACACGGGGGCCACTGCCGTCGACCTCTCCGGCCCAAGCTGGCCAGAGGGGTACATTCAGTACCGAGTGGTGGAGCGTTCGAACACCTCCGACCTGTTGCCCATCTCTTCGACGGATGTCATTCTTGAGAAAGGATTGGGCTACCTTACGCGTGGCGAACAGGTAGGCTTCATCCTCACTGAATCGTCCTTGAACCTCGCCAAGGAAGACAGCGGACTACTATTGCAAGAAGATGCCACGACAAGCACCGAAGCGTACCAAGAAACGACCTACGCAAGCCACACCGACGCCGACGAAACCTTCGCGTACTATGAGTGAAAAGCACCAGTTCAACGTCTACGGCTTACCCACCCACGAGCTACCCTTATTCCGGGAGCAACCGGGGCGGGAGTTTGTGACCTACGGATTCGACAACCTCTACGGCGACTACCTCCGGGACTTGTTCCTTGGGTCTTCCATTCAATCCGCTGTCGTGAATGGCGTGAGCGAGATGATCTACGGCGAGGGCCTCGACGCCACCGACAGGGAAGAGAAGCCGGACCAATGGCTCAAGACCCAACGGATGCTGGAGCAGTCCGACGAGCACCTCTTGCGGCAGTTGTGTTTTGACCTCAAGCTCTACGGCCAGTGCTATGTCCAAGTGATTTGGAACCGCGTCCGCACGGAGATTGCCGAGCTCCGATTCTTGCCCGCCCACTCGGTGCGGTGTGGCATCGCAGACAGCCAAGGGAGGGTAGACAAGTTCTTCGTGTCTCCGGACTGGTCCCGCGTCAGGGAGAACAGGTACGCGCCCATCGAGTACCCCGCATGGGATAGCGAGGACCGCACACAGGCGGCGAGCGTGTACCAGATTAAGTCCTGGACTCCGGGCATCCACTACTACGGCCTTCCCGATTACGTGGGTTCAACAAATTACATTGAGCTGGACCGGGAGGTGTCGAGCTTCCACCTCAACAACATCAAGAACGGCCTCTTTCCGTCGATGATGTTGGCCTTCAATAACGGCATCCCCAGCGACGAGGAGAGACGCACCATAGAGCGCCACGTGAACGATAAGTTCAGCGGAAGCAATAACGCCGGGCGCCTTCTCATTAGCTTCAACGACGGCTCCGATAACGCGCCTCAACTTACTCCGGTCAATCCTAACGACAACGACGGGATGTATGAGTTCCTTGCGACGGAATGCACGACCAAGATTCTCGCCGGCCACCGCATCACCTCGCCCCTCCTCTTTGGAATCCGTGGACAGGGTGACGGCTTCGGCAATAACGCGGAGGAGTTGCGTGACTCGTTCAGCCTCTTCCAAAATACAGTCATCAAGCCCTTCCAACGGACTTTGTTGGATGGGTTGCAGCCTCTCTTTGCCACCAACGGCATCGACTTAGACTTCTACTTCAAGACTCTAAAGCCTGCGGACTTCATCGACGTGGACGCGGTACAAGCTCAGACCACCGACGAGCAGGAAAAGGAAGGACTGGAAAGGAAGTTCAGCGCGGAAGACTTTGATTCTGCCGCCGACTTTCTGTTGAGCCTGGGCGAAGACGAAGACGAAGAATACGAGCTGATTGACGAGCGGGAGGTGGACTACGAACTCGAAGCCCAATTTGACGCCATGTGGACCTTCGCCCGCGTCCCCTCCTCCAACCCTGCGGGCAAGAGCGAGCAGGACGGGGTGATCAAGGTCCGCTATCGATACGCACCGCAAACGGCCGGGAGCGATTCGCGGGACTTCTGCAAGAAGATGGTCAACGCTGGCAAGGTGTACCGCAAGGAAGACATCCTCGGAGCCTCCAACCGCGCCGTGAATCCCGGATGGGGACCAGGGGGAGCCAACACCTACAACCTCTGGTTGTACAAGGGGGGCGGATCGTGCCGCCACTTCTGGCAACGGCTCACCTATCTGAAGAAGAACAACAAGAAAGTGTCCGTGAACGAGGCGAAGAAGATTATCCGCGCCGCTGGACCCATGGAAAAGCGCCTTCCCATCAACGACCCGAAGGTGGCCCAGCGCCCACGCGATATGGTGAACCGTGGATTCCTTGAACCGAAAGACTTTACTACCCCTCGATAATGGCGAACCTCATTCTCTTCATCTCTCCGGCGAAGCTCAAGAAAGAGACCGCCCTGGGAGGCTCCGTAGACGACGAAATCTTGCAGCCCTACATCCGTCTGGCCCAAGAGATGCACATCCTCCCCGTCTTAGGTCAAAGCCTCTACGACGACCTGAGAACCAAGGTAGGAGCCGGGACCATTACAGGCGCCGACGAGACCTTGATGGACGACTATATCGCCCCGGCCCTCGTGCAGTTGGCTTTCTCTGAGGCCCTGCCGTTTATCCGTGTTCGGATTGTGAATGGAGGGGTGACCATCATGGACTCCGAGCAATCCACGGCGGCGAGCTACGGCGATATGAAGCCGCTCATGAACCGCTCCAAGGACTTGGGCCTCTTCCACATAGAGCGGTTGATGGACTACCTCGACAACAACGGAGGGACGTTTACCGCATTGGACGCGGAGACCTCCGGCGAGCTCTGCCGGACGCGAAGGAACTACACTCAGGGGCTGAACATATACCCCAACTACAGGGACGACAAACTCGTGGAGCGCATTTTGCGCGATTACGGCATCCGCTATTGATGACACACGAAGAGAAACTCGCCCAGTATATCCAACAACGAGATGGCAAACAGCAAGATATCCGACCTTACCGAATTGACTTCCGTCGCGAACGACGACGTCCTGGTCATCGTCGACGACTCGGCAACCGAGACAAAGAAGATTTCGTTCGCTAACCTGTCCGCAGGTATCAGCGTCGGAACAGCGACCTCACTGCAATTCACGGCGCTCAACTCCACCGGCTCGACCATTACGAAGGGCTCGGCGGTGTATGTCTCCGGGCATAGCTCAGAGACGCAGGTGGCCCCCGCCGATAACACCTCGGCGACGACAATGCCTTCGTTTGGTATTGCCACCGACGACATCTTGAACGGAGCCACGGGGACCATCGTCATCGCCGGAGAGATTAGCGGGATCAATACCTCGGCCTTCACCATTGGCGACGAGCTCTTCGTGGGAACTGCGGGAGCACTGACAGCGACCAAGCCCACAGGGACGGCACTCATCCAAAAGGTGGCCAAGGTGACCAAGGCCGCCGCAAGCGGAGAGATTCTTGTAACGGGAGCGGGCAGGGTCAACGACCTCCCCAACCTCCCGGAGGACTTTATTTGGTACGGCGATAGTGACGGCGTCCCCGATGGGAAGGAACTCATCGGAGGAACGAATGTGACCATCACCACGGCGGCGGATTCAGTTACCATCGATGCAACCGGAGGCGGGGCGTCGACGTTGCTGGACCTGACCGACGTAAGTATCACCACCTACGACGCGAACGACGTCCTTGTGGTGAATGGCGCGGGGACGGCTGTCAACCAATCCGACAACCTGAAAGTTTCGCTGACGGGTAGCGAGGTCGACTTCAAGTCTTTGCGCACTACCATGACGACGGCGGGACAGGCCGAGGGGACGGTGGTAAAATTCGGAACCACCACGGGCATGACTGCGGGCGACGTCTACGCATGGAACGGAACGAACTGGGTCCAGGTCGATGGCGACGCAACGGCTACCACTCAAGGGCTCTTGGGGATGGCGTTGGGCGCGGCTTCTGCTGACGGGATGTTGGTTTATGGCGTGGGCTACTTGTCACACGATCCCGGCGCGGCAGGGGATATCCTCTACGTAGATACTGCGGTGGCCGGATATTTGAGCTCTACCCAACCCAGCACCACGGGACAATTCGTAAGGGTAGCGGGGTACTGCCTCGCCGACAACAAGGTATTCTTCTCACCCTCTCAAGACTTTATCGAAGTTGGCTGATATAGGAAAAATTAACGCGGTGGCTTTGGCCAATATCGCGAAGGTGGACGCGGTGGCGGCTGCCGCTATTGCCAAGATCAACGGCCTCGTATTTACTGCGGCGGCTCCTGGGGCTTTCCTTTTGGATACCTACACGGGCGCGGCGGCGGGTTACTCTACGCGTAGGCTTGCCACCTCTGCCACCAACCTCATGCGCATCCGGGAGGACGCAGGAGACACAGAGACGGACATCGGCTACGACTCGAACAACGAGCTGGACACGGCGGCTATCTCTACCCATTGCG
>ERZ767114.1172-NODE-1172-length-12875-cov-5.700344_pt1 | contig 12875 bp, 20 predicted proteins | sample MGYA00374952_ERZ767114 | MGnify/ENA primary metagenome ERZ767114 (study PRJEB28939, sample SAMN06267156) | marine metagenome | isolation source: Columbia River Estuary | place: USA:Columbia River Estuary, USA | collected 2012-05-05 ...
GTGAGTGCATACGTAGCTGTAGCAGACGCTGTGAGTGATCCTAGTTTTTTAAAGTCCCCTGCGAGGGGTTGTTTGCCGATATAGGGCATTAGTCTTCTCCTTCTTGTTCTGCTGCTAAATCTTCTGCTGCTTTAATTTTAGCAGCGGTCCAAGAGGTAGAAACATTTGACCACCAACTTTCGGCTCCTATATTTGGATACCAAACTTGTTCGTTGTTATATTCAACTGCCGCCTCAACACCATCTGACGATTGAACAGCCCTAATATTTGAAGGCAACCAAGAGATGTTTACATCTTGATAGGCAAAGCCATCTTTATAAATAGTGCCTTCTGTGCTTTTTTCTCTAATAATTGTCCATTTTGTCATAATCCACCTATGTTTTAATAATGTAGTTAAGAACGATTGAAGGTTGAACATTAGCATGAGCAGTACCACTACCAATAGCAGTCGAAAGAATATTATTGACATTAGATGTAGTTTCTAGTCCATAGTTTGCACCAGAGCCACCGACATAATCATTTGTCGAGCCATCACGCTGTTGCGAGCCATGCCTATGTGAAGGTAATTGAGCTTGGCTTAATGTGTGTGTTTGACCACCACCAGCTGTACCTAGAGTTGAGCCATCAATTGTTGAGCCAGATGTCAGTCTATTAGCCGCAGAACCGCCCATATTATCTTTGCCACAAACTGTTCTTCCCCTAAGATCAGGAATATTAAACGTACTTGAACCATCTCCAGTACCGTAAGTTGTTCCAATAGCAGTAAATAAAGCAGAATATGTTGAGCGCGAAACAGCAGTTCCGTCACAAAGTAACCAGCCTGTTGGAGTAGAAGTTCCACCCCACGGGGATACTGTACCAGCAGAAGTGCTATCTGGAATAGCGCCAGAAGCTATAGAATTTGTTAATATTTTACTTAATGCCATTATAGCCTCCTATCCTATTTTATACATACTAAAACGATTATATCCTGATTCATTTAACGTTACAGCAGCATAAGTATTGTTGTAGCCAGCAAAGATTTGGTCTCCTACAGCTAAGTCTACAAGAACAGTTCCACCAACAGTGTAATAGTTATAGTCGTTCGCTCGTAAATCAGTCATTAACGTCTGCCAAGAAGTAGTGGCAGCGATATATCTTATTAAATATATCTGCATATAATTTGTTGTAGAACCGTGGTTTGCAAAGTAAGAAACTTGATAAACACCTGCTTGACCGGCTGGCACTAATCCCATACCGTTAGCGTGTAATAAATTGCCTTGATTTACGTCTGTAGTAGCCCAAGATAAAGCAAAACGAAAAGCTGTACCGTAAGAAGAAATCGTTGTAACACTAGTCATTCCTCTAACACCAAAACCTACAAGTGAAGGCACTACGTTTGTTAAAGCTGAACCATCAATTGCTGGCAATGCACCAGTTAATTTAGACGCTGCCATTGTATTAATCTTAGCGTCAGTAACAGAGCCATCAATTATTTTAGCGGTACTAACAGAACCATCAGGCGGTACTGTAGTTTGTACAGCTTTACCTTGATACACTACATAAAAGTCATCTGTGCTTGCTACGTTACCTGTCATAGTAAGAGCTGTTCCAGTTACATTATATGCTACTGCTGGCTCTTGTCTAACGTTGTTTACGAATACTTCAAGCTCATTAGCGTTAGCTACTGGTGTAGTGAGTGTATAGTTAGCGCCACCATTACCTGTAATAACTTGTTTAGCTAAAGAAGAAAAATTTGAACTTGATTGATTACCAATATAAGGCATTTATTCCCCCTTAACTAATTGCTGCAACGAGAGATACTACTGCATCAACTGAACTAGCTGTGTCTGATTGAATATAAAGTCTGTCGCCACTTTGTACTACTACTTTAGCACCACCATCCATTAGTTGTAATGACGATCCTGCTGGAATTGGTGCATCTTTTACAAGATAATAATTAGCACCACCATTTGCTATATACACTGAAACACTAATTTGTTGTGCTACAATATTAGCAAGATTAATACCTATAATATTATCGTTAGTTGAAAAATTACTTCCATCGGGCATATCAGCTGCTGAAGTTCCAATAGCCCTTTCTATATATCTTTTAAAGTCTTGTGCCATAAGAATCTCCTATAATGCTACTGACATTGCAATTGCAAAACCTTTTGTTGCAAAACCACTTGTATCTGTTGCAGCTATTGCTACCCATGTTCCTAAAGGTGCGCCAGTGCCGGAAGGTGCTACACTACAATATTTAACAGCGCTAACTGTTGTGTTATAATACAAGTCACCTACTGCTACTGTTTTACCTGCTGCTTCATGTGCATTTTCGGCTGCTGCATCATCCGCATAACTACCATAATATCTTTCATCAAAAGTAGCTACTGAGCTAGCTGCTTGGTCTGCCCAATAAGCTGCTGAGTATTTAGCTGTTCCACCTGAACCTGTAACAGGAGTAGACATAACAAAGTTACCACCACCCAAAGCCCATTGTTTTGATGAACCAGATGTGTTACCTGCCTGTATACCTACTGCATATTCTTTAGCTGAATACTCTGTGTTATCAGCAGTTGTTGTTGTCTCAGTTGCCCAATCTCTAGCGTTACCTGCACCTGAAGCTTGATCTACACCTGTACCACCTACAGCCCATGCTTTAGATGAGTAATCTGAAGTACTTGGTACTACACCATCTACTTTTACTGCATAATTTTCTGACTTAGTAGCTTGTGTTGTAGCAGTAGTGGCTGAAGTTGATGCATTGCTCGCTTGAGTTGTAGCCGTAGTTGCACTTCCAGCTGCTGCTGTTGCACTACTACCTGCATTTGTTGCAGAAGTGTTTGCTGCTGTAGCACTAGTTCCTGCATTTGTTTCGCTAGTACCCGCATTTGTTTCTGAAGTAGCTGCTGCAGTTTCACTTGCAGCTGCTGCGGTTGCACTTCCTGCCGCAGCTGTTGCACTATTACCCGCTGCTGTTGAACTATTAGCCGCTGCTGTAGCAGAAGTTGTAGCATTATTTGCCTGTGCTGTTGCTGAAGTTGCGCTAGATGCTGCTGAAGTTTGTGATGCTGCTGCAGCTGACTGTGAAGTTGCTGCATTTGTTGCGCTTGTAGCTGCTTCTGCTGCTTTAGTTGTTGCTGTAGCGGCATCTGCTGCCACACTACTAGCTGAACCTGCAGCTGCTGTTGCACTTCCTGCTGCAGCTGTTGCGCTAGTTGCTGCATTAGTAGCCGAAGTACCTGCACCAGTAGCACTTGTAGCCGCACCCGTAGCACTTGTAGCGGCATTTGTTTCTGATACTTTAGCTGCTGCTGCCGCCGCTTCAGCGGATGCTACATCTGCGCCTATAATATCAGGAATACCGTCTACTAATGTATCTGTAAACAAACCACCGCTGGCTGCGTTATCTGTTGCGCCCGTAAATTGTCCGGGTCTTGCTGGTGTTGCCATTAAATTAACCCTCGCCCGTTAAAGTTTACTTGCAGATTACCGCCAGAGGCATTTCGTTTAGCGTCTTCTTCATTAAGTTCTGCAATTTCTGATTTGAATACTTGTAAATATTTTTGTGCTTGATCATCTTCTTGTACATAAGCAAACAATTCCGCTAATGCACCCATAAGTAATACTCTTTCATTTTGATCTCTAAGCCAGTTAGGTGTAGCAATGCCTATATAATAAGCATTTGTTACTGTACCACCTCCACTTGCTGCTTGAGCGTCTGCACTTGTTGCGTATGCCGTTGTCCCTGTATTACTATTAAAGAATAATTGTTTAGAATTAGTAACTCCAGCGCCTGCACCTGTTGTAGTAAGAAAACCAGCATTATAATTAAGAACTGTAACTGAGTATACTGCATTAAGTGCTGGTAAACGTCTGTAGTAATACAACTCTATTTTATCAGCTGTATTACCAGTGTTACCATTTCCAAATCCTGGTACTAGAAATAAAACATTTTGTTGTCTAGCCCAATAGTTATAACCTGTATACTTTTCTGCGTTAACATCGTTAAATGTTCTAATATCTACCTTTTCGTTAAACACTCTAGTAGTGAGTCCTGCAGAGTCTACTTCTCTAATTTGAATAAACTCAACAATATCGTAAGGTAATTGTAATTCTGTTATGCTTAATGCGTTTGAAGTAGCATTAACAGTTGCTGCTTGTAATAACGTTTTTTCATAAGTTGCAACATTTTCAAGCGGAGGAACACGTAATGTCCGATATGCTTTATCTGCTGCATACTTTAAACAATCTTGTATGATTGCATCGCTTACTACTTCTTCGTCTCGGTTAGCCCAAGTACGAACTTTAGCAACAAGCTCTGTGTAAGTCAATGCCATATCAGGCCTCCTAATTAAGTATTGACTACCAGATCACGATATTCAGACATAAGAATTGTTTTAAGCTTTTTAAGATTGTTTGGATCCTGCATAAACGAAGGATCATGTAGATCTAAATGATGATCTTGCAAAATCTTAATAGCTACAATATCAGGAATAGTAGCCATCTTACGATAACCGCCTTTGCTACGACCATAATAAGATTCTTTATCACGTTCTAGTTTAGCATTTTCTTTATATTGTGTAACATCTTGTGTTGCTTGCCAATCTCCTGATTGAAGATCAAAGCCAGCATGAATATCTTTATCGGCTTCTACAGTACTACTGCGGAATTTAAAATCTGTTTCTTTACTCATATCGTCCTCTTACTTAATTAGCTAAAATCATTAGTGTAGGCTACAAACCTACCTGATTTTCCAACATAGCCTAGTCTAGCATTTCTAGTACTGTCATTTGCAGTAGGCGTTGCGCCATGTCCTACATTTGTGTGCGGCTCCCAGTGTGATAGTTTATAACCACCGGCAGCATCGTCTGCTGTACGCCAGATACAGCGATCTGCAGGGTAAGTATTCCCGTTAGCAAGTTTAATAACTAGCATTTTACTGTACTCCTATTTTCCTAATCCCATTGTTTTTAAAAATTCACCAAATGACTCGTAAGATCTTGGTTCTTTAGCCTTAGCTTCTGCCATTTGTCTAGCTTGACCTCGTTGCATATTTGCAGCATCAGTTGCTGTTGGTATTGCCATTGCACGATCTCGCATTACTCCAGAAGAAGGTGTTACCGTAGCTCCTTGACTACGCATTGCGTTCATATCAGGCGTTTGTTTTGTCATCATTAATGGGTTTCCATAAGTATTAAGCATACCCGGATTATTAAAGCTTCTTTGACTTTGATAATCATTTTGACCTTGAGTTCGACCTGTTACTGGTTTTTTTTCTATTATTGGTTTTGACATTGGCAACGGCATTGGTTTGTTTGCTGCCAACGGTGCTTGATTAGCTGCACGCTCAACCATTTTTTGTACTTGAGCAGCTTTTATTTGTTTTTCAGCTACGCTACCTTCTGGTTTAAGTGACTGACGTCTTGCTAGCATTGCTTGTCTATTAGCAAGATCTCTTTTTTCATCTTCGGTCATCCTTTACTACCGTATTTCTTTTTCTTTTTATCAGCAAGCATTTTTTGCTTTTCTTTTTCAAATTTAGACATATTCATACTGCTACCAGTGTTTGTATTTGGCTTAGTAGGAGTAGTTTTACTACCGCCTTGTTTTACTTGAGATTGCATACCACGAGTAACTGCTTCTTGTTTATTAGTATCTTTATTCTTAACGTCCATCATATTCATTTGTGTACGTGTCATTCCAGCAAAAGGATTTTTACTAGCAGAACCAGCCATTTTTCCTGTGTCTGGAATATTAATAGTTTGACCTACACGAATACTATTAGCATTTTTAATCTTAGGATTAGCTCCAAGCAATGCTTTAAGCGTTATGCCTTTATCTTTAGCAATTTGTGATAGTGTATCACCTGATTTGATTTTCATATTTATCTCCCTGTAAATACAGTACCACCACTAGAATAATACTTTGATGCTTTTACTTTAGTGCCACCGTAAGCTTTAAGACTAGTGGTTTTTTCAGTATTCATTGGATGATTAGGTCTAGCATTTTTAGGTGGTTTAGATTTAGGCAATGGACCTTTATATTTGTTAGTCATCAGTCTCTCCTATAATAAAAAAGGGGAAAGCCCTTAAGCCTTCCCCTTAAATAAACCTACTCTAGGCCGTAGATAGCGCCACAACCAAGTGGGTTACGTACTTCAAGAGTGCATTCTTCAACCATCATACCTTTGGTTGAGTCACCTTGCTGACCTACGTCTACTTCTGCAAGAGGACGCAGATAAGCAGTAGCGAACCACATTGGATCATATACCAATGCAGCAAAGTTAGCTAGGTTAGTTACACCTGCTCCACTGTGAGCAACGTTGTTGTCGCCTGTGAAGAAGAAGTTGTTAGTAAGACCCATGATGTAGTTAGGTACTACCATCAAGTCACCAAAGTCTGACATGTATACGTCTACTGACTGGCGAAGTTTTCCACCTGCGTCAATGTTACGTACAACACCTGTGTCGCCAACCATAAGGTCAGAGAAATCACGGCGTAGTTTTGGTGAGAGCATAATCTTAGATGCCTTACCGCCTTGCTCATAGATCTTCTGCATAACAGAATCAATATTAGTCAAAGCAAGTGGATCACGATCAGGTGCGGTTGTTGAACCGTTAATGCTTGAACGTGGAATAGCTGTACCTTGTGCGTCTACACCCGGAGATGTTGTTCCTGCAGATGGAGCTTCAAACTCACCTACATAGTCACAAGTTGTTGCTGAGTTAATGAACGACTGGTATCCACCAGCTGCGCGTGAGTTAGCATTTTGTGCTGCTACTGCGCCTGATACGTTCATTGAATGAATCATATCAAATTCAACATCACGGCGTAGTTCTGTACCACGCTTTTTCAACTGATAAGCGTACTCATCAGCTACACCAGCTTGATCTACTGCACGGCGTGTGCCTGATACAGCAATTGTCTTACCGTTAATTTGAGTATAGTTACCCAAACGTGTACGGTTAGGACCGCTTTCAGCAAACTTGTTGCCTACTGCAGGGGTTCCTGTACCGCCACCGGCAGCTGGTTGAATATAGTCAGTTCCTTCACCGATCCGAGAATCTCCGGGAGCTTCTAGCTGGTCTGTCTGCCACTCATGGTAGATAGCTGTAGCTTTTGCTTTACCGATAGAAGAAGTAAAAGGAGTTTCGTCACGAGTAATCATCGTGATAAAGTTGGCTAGATCTTCACGTTGTGATACATCTTTGCCTGTTCCGCGAGCTGGTCCACCGGGACCACCAGTGCCGCGAACACCGAGTAGATTAGTCATATTAATTATACCTCCGAGGTATTATAAGTTTAATGAGCGATTTGCCATACTCCTCAGAAATGCCATTTGATCTTCGTTACTTGAATCTTCGCTAAGCGCCCGTTGCCTTACTCTTTCAGCCTCATCTACTTGTTTTTGAGTACGAGTTTTAGCTTTTTTAATAGGCGCTTTTTTCACAGTAGTTGTTTTACGTTTTGCTTGACCTTTAGTTACGCCTTGTTTTAAGCGTCTATAATCATCAACAAACTTAACAATAGAAGGATCTACAACGGTGTCTAATAGCTCACCTGAAATTCCTTCTCCTTCTGCAAATTCTCTAATAGCCAACGCTGTTTCCTCATTAAAATCAGGAATCATTGTTGGTATTACTTCTTGGAAATGATTTAATTGTTCTTGCCAAACTTTAGCAGTTTGTTCTTCAGCTTGAGTTTGAACTGCTTTAACCATTCCTTCGCGTTGATTACGTGCTTCCCAATATTGTTTTTGAACTTGTTCACGTTTGTCTTTAAGTTCATTAACTTCATAGGTATCACCTTCGTCACGAGCTGTTTGAATTTTAGCTTCAATATCATGGTATTCTTTAGAATATGATTGTTCAGCACTGTAAAGAACTGCAGCAGATGCTTGTGACATTGCTTGTATTTGTCCAGCTTTATCATTAAATTCTGCCTCCATTTCTTTTCGTGCGTCACCAAGTTCACGACCCTTGTTAGAAAGATGTTGTTCAGTAGAGTAACCTTTAATAAGGTCACTAAAGGAAACTGCAACTTCCTCGCCATCAATTTTAACGAGTACTTGTGCTTCCAAGTCAAGATCATCAGTAGTGTACACATCGGCTTCTTGGGTAGACTCATCATCCGCATCCGTTGTTTCTTCTTCATCTGTCTCTTCTTCATTATCATCATCTACGTTATCGGCTTCATCTAATGTATCTGGGTCTTCTTCATCAGAGTCTTCCGCGTCTAACTGTGGTACTTGCTCATCGGGTAGAGTATCAACGAAATCAGAGTTTCGAATGATGTCAGCCAGCAATGCCTCTTCAGTTTGACTTGTGTCCATTGGCACAGAATCATCCGTAGGGGTAGAGTCTGTAGTTGCTTCTGGATTATCCATTTTTAGTTACCTCCTTCTTAATAGGGGCTTTAATTTTAGCTGCATAACGATCGCGTAAAGCTAGCATATTAAATAATGCATCTGCGTTAAGTTTTGCTTTGCCGCCACTGCGCATTGAGTCATACTCAAGCGTCTCTATCATATTATCGTAATTTTTTACAAGTTGAGGGTAATCAATTATTCGTGTTGTCATTGTTGTCCTCCATTAGGTGCGGGATATTTTTCCCATACATCTCAAAGTCTGTCATTTTCTGTTTAACACTACCTAGTGCCATTGCAGAACTGTAGAGAAACTCTCGAGATTTAGTTTCATGCGGATCTGTTTTTAACCATTCCACAAAGAAGTCTACTAGGACTTCACCATATACTTCATCAAAAAATTCATCCCGTTCTTTGGCTGCGAATTGACCCTTTACATGAGCCATTCGCGCCAATTCTTCAGGATGAACTTTATGATTACCGTAAGACTTAGTATTGCTCAACCGCTTCTCGGCTGTCTGTCTATACTTATCCATAATTTTTTATACTCTATGATGAATATAAATTCGTTTACCATCTTGTGTAGATGTACCGTGTGCTGTTTTTACGCCTTCCATTACGCAAGCTCCGTGACCACCAACATGTGTGTAATTCAAAAATGAATTTTCAGCAACACGAATATTGGTATCTGATGCGTTAATTGAACCTGCACATTTAAGATCTAGTGTAATAGGTGAACTTGATTCGTTAGTAAATACTACTGTTTTATTTCCTGAAGTTGTAGTTACAGCTGTACCTGCTTGCGTTGCTCCAACTCCAGAGCTACTGATTGTTGAGTGTGCCATTTTGCATAGCCTCCTGTTGTGGTTGTTGTTGCGGTGGGTTAATAAGTTTTCTTGCTATCATAACAATTTGATCAAATCCAGGGTGTTGAGGAAGCTCTGCCCCTTCTTTAACCGCTTTAATAGTAAGATCAGCCCACTCTTGATAATGCTTATCAATAGCAACTGCAAGTTGCTTAGAATTATCATCCATAGTATTTTTAGCTTGAGCATTAGTATATGTTACATTTGCTTCTGATAATGCTGCTTCAGCAACTTGTTTACGTTCTGTAAGTTGTTTTTCAACTTGTTTAGCTTTAGATTGCTCTTGCAAAACTTTTTGTGCTTTTTCTCTAAACTCATCTGTTGTATAATCTTCAAGAAAATCATTGCTATCAATATTCATAGCTTCAATAAGTTTAGTTGCAAGCACTGCTGGCGCTTCTGGTTTAACCGCCATTCCAGCACCTTGGTTATTAAGCGCTGGTAGTATTTCACTTCCTATTTTTCCTAGCTTACCAATTATTGTAGCATTAGAATTTTCACCAATGTCTAAAAATATTTCTACATCCATTTTAGAGGGTAGCTCAGACATATTAACAGAACCGTATATGCCATCAAGTGCATAGCTTTGTTTGCCTTTCATATTTTTAACCATTGTTTCGTATATACCGCTAATCAACCGCTTAAATCCAGTTTCCGCAAATCTACGCGCGATATGCTGGATTCGTTTTTGTGCTGCTGATTGAACAGCGCTAAGCTTTTGCTCGGAGTTTCCTGATACATATAGAGTATCATTAAGTCCTTGCGCGGCCTTAGACATTCCTGTAGCTTGTTCTTTAATAAGCTGTAAGTGTTCTAGTACTGCTCCTGTTCCTGAAGAAATAGCTTCAGGCGGGAGTGCTGCTACGGCTGCAGTAGGATTTCCGTTAGTAGGAATAATTTGTTTAGGCTTCATGTTTTGTAAAGCACTAAAGTCTACTACGTTTGGATCTGCTAGTTTAGGACTGTAGTTAGTAAGATAAGTATTTTCTACAAAACCACGAAGAATAGCTGTGCTAGCTAATGTGCTACTTCTTGCAAAGTCTGCCATAGACAAACCAAAAAATTCATGTGGGATATCAATAGGCACAATAGAAGCTAAAGGAATAAACTCAATATCTTCTTCGTATAATATATGACTATCTACAGTAATAAAGTGTTTTAGTTCTGCGATACCATCACCATCACGATCTACTCGCATCCATGACTCTGTTAGCGTAACTTGTCTATTAGCTTCAGTTAAATATTCGTTTCGATTAGTTCCTTGATAATAGTTTTGACCTGTAATTTCTTTACGTGCTGCTACGTCTTCACTATACTTGCCAGAGCCTAACCATTGAGCGCCATCACCTAACTCATTCCATTCTTGTTCGGTAAGGTTAGTAGCCCAATCAGGATAATACTTACGTAACTCTGACCTTGACACTTCTGTTTGTAATCCTACAAATTCAGCATCTTCAATATCTTTAGCATTTTCTGAAATACGAAAAGCTTCTGGCGGTATTACTTCTAGTTTAATACGGCTCTTATCAATCTTTTTTCTTAGTCGTACATCTACGTATGAAATTGTTTCTGAAAGTGGATTGAGCGTAAGCTCGCCAACGATTTCTAGATTTTCATCTGAAAGAATTTCATCAAGCTTAGCTTCATCAATCTCTTCGTATTCTTCCATTACATAATCAAAATCTTCAATATAATCCCAACGGATAACAGCGTTCTTCCAAAGTAAAGAAGCCTTCATCCATGTCTGTAGAATTTCCCAACCTTTATTCTTTTTAAAAATACAGTAATTTACGATATTACTTGCATCTTTAGCTGACTTAAATGCACCCGGAGTTTCATTATAAGGTACAAACCTAGCTATTTTATTATTGTTTAAAAATAAATCTGATAATACAGCTGTATAAGCTTCAATAACTTCTGTAGTTCCTGTATCAACAATTGTGCTTACGCCTTGTGGCGACAAATGTTCTTGCGGAACACCGGCATACTCATAAGTAGCTTTTAAACGCTCCCGCGTTAAATCACTACTGTTAAGCCAATCACCTGCAGAATTCATAATTCCATTTTCAATTATGTTTACTAGTTCTTCATCAGTGACTGCTTCTTTAAATCCTTGTTGCGCCATCAGTATTTTCCGTCATTACTATTACCGCTGTAAATAGCTTTACTGCCTTCCATTACTTTTTGATTATATACTCCCGGTTGTGACAAAGGTGTTTTACGTTCCTTTGTTTTCTTAGGGGGCGCTACAGGTTTTACCTGTTGATATCTTCCTACATTGGTCATTGACTGCTCCTGAGTTTTACCACTTAACTTTATTAGCCCAATAAGCTGCACTCATTGGCCCTTTATCAATATTCTTCTTATGTCTAGCTTTCCATGCTTTATTTCTAGGTGTACCATCAGGGCTACCCTTAGCTCCTTTAGCACCAAATCGAATAAGCTTTGGTTTACCTGTTGAAGGATCTCTAACTGCTACAGCATGTGACTTTGTTTTATGGTTAGGTGTTGCTTTAGGTTTATTAAGACCACTAAATTTTTCACCTCCGACTTCAATCATGCTGCTTCTCCTGTCATAGCATCGACACCCATCCACTTAGACCATTCGGCATAATAATGTCTCATGCCTACTTCATCGTGTATAGTTTGATTTTCGTGTCGCCCATGTAATATATTTCTGCTTTCAGTTCCCTGACGCATAGTTGTGCCTTGCCCAGCTACACCAATAAGGTCTTCGTGTAGGTTTCTACCGAATGGACCCCATATACTGTTATGATGGTTAATTCTAGTTTTTCTATCTTCAGCAGAATCTGACTTAAGACCATAACCTCTAAACTCTATAAGTACTTTATTAGGTCCAAGAGGTGTTACTGTATCGGACCTGTATGCGCTTCCACGCAAGTTGAAGTTGTAGCCTGGAAAAAGATCTACCATATACCACTGGTTTGGTGGAAGATTAGGAAATGAAAGTTCACCTCTGTCTTCAAAGCCATCGTACTCTTCATAGTTTACTGTAAAGCTACTAACGTTAACATGCCCGTTATCAAACGGTATGTTCTTACGAGCAAAGTATTCATCGTTAAACCCTGATACTCTATTAAAGTAATGCATAAAGTCGTGATAAAACTCACTATTGGTATCATGCCATAGCTTATAGTTAGTGTCTATTACTGCCTTATGATAATGAAATACTTCGAGGGGTTCGGTATTAATTGCATCATCAATACAATCGAACGCGCCATTTAACCACTCCTTTAAACTCTGATCTGGGTTATTATTAAGTGTAGTCCATACCATGCCACCATAGCCTATTTCACTGTGTAGCTTATCACCAATAACTTCTGTTACTGGTCCTGATACACCTTGTAGTCCAGTGTTTTTATATACACTTATAGTGTCTTTTATTTTTATAACCGAGATAGGTGTGTGTGCAATAGTAGAACTTCTGTACCAATTATCACCCCTAAGTTCACTTTCATGACATACAGGAACCCATACCTTAGAAAAAATATTATCTAGTTCTTGGCTGTATAAATCCCAGTCTGAATATATTTTAGAACTAATGTATTCAATGTTAGGTTCTTTTACCCAGTTTTTATGATTTCTTGGCGGCATTTATTCCTCCACAAAGCTTATAATGATATACTTACCGCCTTCTTG
>ERZ767114.1179-NODE-1179-length-12827-cov-3.831608_pt1 | contig 12827 bp, 18 predicted proteins | sample MGYA00374952_ERZ767114 | MGnify/ENA primary metagenome ERZ767114 (study PRJEB28939, sample SAMN06267156) | marine metagenome | isolation source: Columbia River Estuary | place: USA:Columbia River Estuary, USA | collected 2012-05-05 ...
GAGCGTATTACCGACCGACCGATGCGGTGAGGTGGTACTATCTATAACTTGGGAAAATTCTGCTGGTGTTCTTGGTGGAACTGCCGAAACTACCGCACCAACATATAGCGACAGCAAATATGAAGTAAAAGATATATATTTAACTATGGAAAGTTATTCTTTTAGTGATGATAGTTATTATACATCTATCGGTAATAAGGACTTGATGTTCGGTTTCACAGATTATATTTGTACTCGGTTTGCCGATACTGATAAAGCAACTAATGTAAATGTCACATCTTACATATCCGCCAATTCTATTGATTGGTTAGCGATTACCTGTGTAGCACCTCAATCTGCTCCTAAAAAAATGATTGCGTGGGGAAGCGAAGGAGACGGCGACGGTTCAGCAGGAAAAGAAGTTATAAATGTTTATCAATATATGAGCGACCCAGTTGCTTACAAAAACAATTTAGATGTAACTAATAATGGAGATGGGTTCTTCAATACTGCGTATTTCCAAAGAGATTTACAAAATTTAGAAAGCGTTCAATTCTCCATCAATAATAAAGCACTAAACTATGCTCCCCTAAACCCACAGGAGACTTTCCAAAATAATTTATGTTGCCTTGGATACGAAGGCGTAGATAGTTCCAGAAATGGTCTAATTGATACTTGTGTTTCTCTAAAACATTATTATAAATATTATGGTGCTGGTTTCCAATCTTTATCTCTAATAGATAAAGACCAATTCAATATCAGCGGTTTATCTTCCGCTGGTTCATCTGCCTCCATAAATGCGGTTGTTAAGTTTAATGCTACTTCCACATATTCAATCACTCCTGTATTAATCGCTAAATTATCCAAAGTCCTTCATATCAAAGCAGGACGCCAAATTAGCGTAGAATAGTAAAAAAAAAATGATATAAAGGTAATAAGATATATGATATTAAATATGCCTACCGACGAACAAAAGATTAAAAATTATGCTAAAAATAAGAAATATTATGATAAACATAAAGAAAAAATATTAGAAAAAAATAGAGCGTATCGTGAAAATACGCCTGAATATTATGAGAAGAAAAAAGAGAAAATTAAATGTGAAAATTGTGGTATGCTTATTGTGAAAAATGATATTGCTAAACATAAAAAAACTAAAAAATGTATTAACACCGAACCCGAGAAAATAATATCTGTTCTATAATTAGAAAGATGACTTTTGGTAATTTAAAACCAGAACCCGACCCTTGCGGAACTATAAGTAATGCTAAACATTTTCATCATCAGGCACATAAACTAAATGAAACTAATATGGATAAAAAAGTTCATAAAAATAATTTTAGAAGCACACCTGCTTATCCTGCGGAATTTAAAAGAATGAATGTTAGACATCATACCAGTATAACTGCGAATATGAATAATCTAATCAATTTTAATCCTACCTCCAAAGGTTTAACCTATTTTGAAGAACACGATACAAATAAGATTTTACATTATCAATCGTCTCGTCCTCGTTTTGATGCAGTTATTATGAGAGAAACAGAGATTGTAGATAAAATTGATGATATGAAAAAATCTGGAACACATTATCACGCATACCCCCAACATTCGCACAGATTAACAAAAAGAAGAATATAAAATAGTACATTTCTTAATTTATTTTATTTTTTTAAAAACATTTTATAATTTTTTATATTTTTAATGAAATGTACTATTTTTTTTATATGATATATTATAATAGATATGGATAATAATAATACTGATTATAAAATAGTTAAGATAAGTTCTACTGATGCGGACAAAGTAGAGAATATATCTTTAAACGATTATAAATCAAGATTAACATTCTATTTTAGAAACCCAATAATTTTAAATGAAATATATGATTTAAACCTATTAAACTTTAATGTTAAAAAGTCATTTATCGGCGAAACGATTAGGTGGCGTGAAAATTTAGATGGGATAGGAACATTCACCACCGATACTACTACAAATATTATCAAACCAACATTATATAATTCGGTAGTAGAAAATATAACTACTATTGATGTCCCAATTTTACGATGGGATGGGAGTGCTTTTCAAACAAGCGATGGATTAGCACAAATAGCAGTTCAAAAAAACGCTAATGATGCTAATGGGTCAATTGTATCAGTTTTTCATACCACAGCAGGAACTGGTTTTGTTCTAAATGATTATATTTATATTGATAAGAATAATATAACTGCTAATTTTAATAGTTATACCAATCGCTATGCCGAGTTTAAAATTAATGCTTTAACAGATACAGATGTTCTTTTAGAATTATCTAATTATGCTGACAGAACCATAAACCCTGCTGTATATGGGACTGCTATTAATGAAAGAAGTTATACTGCTATTTCTCTATGGCGTGATGATGGTGCTGGGTGGTATGAATTCGCAGATGCAAGGGCGAATTGTGAAGTTAAACTACCATATAGCGGAGCAACATTTGCAAATATTGATATTACAAGTATATATTATGGTGGTTCAGGACATTCTCTAAATGATTTTGTATATATTGATAAAGAAGCAATTATAGCAGGAGAACCATCTATGACTTACCCAAGTGGTGGAAGATTTGCGAAATATCAAGTATCAGGTTTAGTAAATGGTATCAATACAAGTGTATTATCTGCTAATGTGGAAATATTACCAAATGAAAGAGAAAATGATATTGTGGGAGGAGAGGTATATCATAATCTACCTTTACTAACTTTATTAAACGAAGATACTGGTGCAAGAGCGACAGCAACAGTTATCGCATCACCAGTAGCAGGACAAAATATCGCAAATCTAAATATTTTGGATATAACAAATAAAGGTTCTGGATTTAGTATTGGAGATGATTTTTATATTGATAAAGATTTAGTTATTCCACCAAATACATACGATGCAATTGATAGATATGCTAAATATACTATATCAACTTTAAGTACAGATGGGAGGGATATTGAAATTGTGAATGCAACAAATTATGGATATAATAGCAGTTTTAATGAAGGTTTATGGTATTATGATATACCTAATACCAATACTCGTATTCACTTTGAAGTTTTTACACCGAATGGTTTTTCACGACAAGCAAGAATATTGAGAATAAGCGGTGATGATTATTTTGGTTATGAAATAGATGATGTTATTGATTTAGTAAATGCGGATGTAGTTTTAGAGGTTAGTGGTGTTGCTGGAACAGCAGGAACAAGCGGTATAGGAAAACTATTTGGTAATTTACAAATTAAAGTATTATCAACAACAAGCATTGCAAGTGTGGGAGAAATATATAAATTAGCATTTGAAAATATAAAATATAATAATCAATATTATTTCAATTCAAATAAAAAAGGACAACCACATTTTTTAACGACTGATTTAATTCAAAAAGGTATATATAATAATACTCCAAAATTAACATTAGAACCTCAAATAATTAGCGAACTAAAAATATTACTTAATAGGCAAGTTCAATCAAACGAAATTATTGATTTAACTTTCTTACTAAAAAAAAATAATATCATATAATAGATATGAATTACGGAACAGTAGATAAACCCAAGATATATAAAACCATTTGGTTAAATACCGAAGATGCTGTTGTTTCCGCAGAACGAAAACAATTCACTTTTAATGAATTACCATTAATTCAAATTAGAGGTAAATCAATTTTAAAAATAAATAGTATAACTTTATCAGGTGCTGGTATCGCTAATGCTAACAATCAAAATTGGACGATTAAATTAAAAAATGTTAAGTTTAATCAACCATCATATTACAATAGCGACAAAGATACTATACCAACAATTGCTACTTTAAATTATGATACCAATAATGCTATCCAAAATGGTCTATTATCGCTTGAATTATCTAATCAAGATATAAATAATTTAACTCTTGTTATAACTTCAAGCGACGGACACGGAGCAATAGAAAGTTCAGCAAATATTAATTTCCATATTGGTTTATGTATTGAAGAATACAACGATTAACCGACTTTTCGTGGCGGTCTTCCTCTTCTTTTTCTATGATTAGATGCTTTATCAAGTGTCATATCTACAATTCCTGATGGATTATTTTTAGCATAGTCTCCTATAACACTTCCTGCTTCATTACTTATCCATTTTTTAGCAGGTTCTTTGAATTCATTATACACCGCATTCACCATATTTCCTGCAACACCTGCTTCCACACCTTCAAGTATTAATTCACCAACTGGAAGTAAAAACGCCATCTCTATTAATTAGTAAGATTTTTTTTGTAGTTTTTTGATTTGTAAATGTATTAAAGCATTATCAAGAGTTAATGGTTGGGACTTTTCATTATAAAAATATAATCTAATACTTGATATGTGTTTGTTTTCAATCTTATAACATAAATCATCGTAGTTATGATATTTTATACAAGTAAAAGGCGGTTCATCACAATCAATCCATTCTAAAACATTTCCAATACCAGTTCCCATAATATTACCTCTAATTATTTCATTATGAGTTTTATTTTGAAAATTAAGATTAGTTGTAATTATTATTTTGGATAAGTTCATAAGATTAATATATTTATCACCTTCATAATAAGAGTTTAAAGGTATTCTAATAAACTCTTGATATGTATCAACTATTCCAAAGTTTTCTTTCATATTTTCAATATTAGGTAATACTAAATCAATCTCGCAATTTTCATTCACTAAATCGGTTGGTGTAGGTGTAAAATTATTATTATTTGAAAACTTTAATTTATTTGTGAATGTATCAATTGATGTAGTAATATTATACGGGGTTAGTAATGTATTTAATGTAGTTTTTAAATTAGATGCTTTATAAAATCCATCGGGGATTGTTATGGTTGTTTCAGTTGGTGTTGGATTTAATGTTCCGCTATCATAAATGGGTATTTGTTTATCTGCTTGTAATTTTATTATATATAATGGAAATGGTATTGAACCAGTATTAGAAGTTATGCGATATTTATCATTTGGTGCTGGTGTTATAGTTGTGAAAGTTTTAGATATTTCTTCTGTATTAACATTTAATATTGCGAATGTAATTGTTTGAGTTTCAACAGTATCCCATATAAAAGTAGCAGTATTATATTTTTTTAATACAATATCAATACTAACTGGTGATGAAATTGAATTATCCCTATAAAAAATACAATCAAAACTACTAATTCTTTCATCACTTGTTATTTCAATAAAATTTACATAAGTATCTTGTAGTTTCATTTTTCTCGTTGAACCATCAGCAGTATCATTTAATATATTTTCCCAATAACTTTGAGTAGCATCGGTTATATCAGCAGTATTATAATAAGTTAGACTTGTATTATTTAAAGTTATTGTAGATTGATGTAATGCTATATCAATTACTTCATTAACAATTAAAGCATTTTGTGCGTTGAAGAAACCTGTATCTGTTAAAAATAATAAACTCCCTCCATAAGAGAAAGTATAAGTTTTGCTATATCTCCGTATATTAAATTGATTATTCATAAGATTACTACTGATGTTAAATATTGAATTTAAAAATTTAAAATCAACTAATTTTATTTTCATATATTCGTAATCAGTTATTTCAATTGGGTAGTCCAATATAATATCAAGATAATCTTTATCCTTACAAGTTTTGCGTTTATCTATGTAAAAATTAAATATACCCATCTCTAATATTAGATTACATATTTTTCATCTCTTTCAATTATATTACTCCAACCCATTCTTACTCTGTTCTCCGCTAATTCTTTTTTATGTATGCTTAATATAAGCGAACCATAATCTATTTTCATAATTTCATCATAATATATTGCTATTTCTTCTTTACTAAAATGACTTCCCACCTCTTCACCGATTGCATCTATAATATAATTTCTTGATGCTGATTTCAATAATACAAATATATCTGTTTGTTTTCTTATCACCGCTGGTATTGCTTTAAAAGATTGTGTTATGAAAAATAAATTCATACCAACTAAATCTTCGCTTTCGTGTCGTGATTTAACAGCAAGTCTGTTGAGAAAGTTGCCTCTTTTATTTGTACTAAACGCATCACTTCCAATTAAATCATCAATTATTAAAAATACCATTCGGGGGTGTAATAAATCGTTTCCATCTTTATCACGAGGAGCATCGGCATCATCTTTTGGGTCAATAAATCTTTTCCATTCAAGCAATATTAATTCATCAAGAGTTAAATTAGATAATTTTTTAGATTTCATATATTTTTTATAAGTAGCACGATATACATTATAACTTTCAATTAAATCTCTCTCCATTTTAACATCTTCATATACCTCTTTTAATTTCTTATCAACATTTTCTTCAACATCAATTCTATCATCGTCATCAAGAGTTTTTAAACTATCTAAAATACTATTTTGTTTTGAACGAGATGTACCACCACTTATCCATATAGTTCGCATACGGACATCTTCTCCCTTCTCACTTATGAAACCGCTGTCCTCGTAGTTAGTTAATAGTTGAATACAATTGTAAGATTTCCCACCGCCTTTTGGGGAGGCACTTAATACTATATTAAAATTAGGGGGCAACATTTTATTTTTAGGTTGAGGTGGGTCATATTTTGTATATTTTCTAATTTTATCGGTTATGTTTTTTAATTGTTTAATTTTCATTTAAAATTATATTCTCTATTATATAGAGTAGAAATATAATATGGAAAGTATTAAAATGGAATATCCAGAGGATTACAACGATGAAGATAAGGCGACTTATGATGATTTAATTTCACGAGGAATGGCGTTAGTTGGGACAAAAGTAAAACAAGATGATATATGGTTATTGCATTTGTCGGCAAAAATCGTAATTAATCAGGCAAAAGGTTATAACACAGGTTTTACAAAAGAAGAAATTGAAATTACTAAAAAATTACATCGTGATACTATGAATACTAATGTATTTGATACTCCTCCACATTTATACGAAGGTGGTATGATGCGAACCGAGGACGGAGATGAAAGACCGCATCCTCTCGCAAAAACACAAGAAGAATGCTTTGCTGAAATGATGAAAAAACCTGATGAAGATGGTGTTGATTATTTAAATGGAAAAATTGATGAGATGTTGGAAGTTAATTAAATAGAAACTATATTATTTTTTATCTCTATATATAAATAGTATAGAAACTATAAAATGCCGATGACAACCGAACAAAGAATAGAATTACTTAAAAAAGCACGAGAAGCGAAGAAGTTAAAATGTGATGCGAGGAAGCAAGAGAAAATTGATAATCCACCACCAAAAGGCAGACCTAAAAAGGTTGTTGAAGAAACTAAAACATTAGATTTAACGGAGGTTAAAGAAGAAGTTAAAGAAGAAATAAAAGCACCTGAAATTGATAGCGAACCTGAAATAGTTGAAGAGATTATATATGAACCTAAAACAAAAAAGAAAAAGAAAAAGATTGTTAGAAAAATTATAAGACAACAGGAAAGCAGTAGTGATAGCGAAGTTGAAGAAGAAATAATATATGAAAAACCTCCTAAACGCACCACACAAGCACGAGTAAAAAAAGAAAAAATGGAAAGTGAAATTGAACCAAAACCTGTTGAAATTAAAAAACCAAATCCTTTTTTCTGTTATTAAAATAGATATGGACGAAAGAGCATTTGCCTTATTAGATAAATGCGAGTGTATGAGTTTGCTTTGTAGCAAGGCAACTAATCGGTGGAGTTTAATAAAATTTATATTCCAAATTCCATTAATATTAACAAGTTCCGTTATGTGTATATTAAATTCTTTTGATAAAGGCGATGGTGGAATGAAAATACCGAATGTTGTTGTAAATGGAGTAAGTGTTTTGTTAGTATCTTATCAATCTAATTTAAAAGTTGCGGAAAAAGTAGAATTGTTTAAAAACTTATCTAATGCTTTTTTACAATTAGCACACGAAATAGAAGGGAAAGAACCAGAATTATTAGACAGAAGTGCTGTTAATCAATTAACCGAAAAATATGATAGTTTAATTATGACTTGTTTATTTGAAGATATACCTAAATCACAAAAATTAGAAGTTATAAAAATCTTTGAGGGTAAAACACTACCTCTGCAATTAAACGGAGGAAGTGGATTAAGCACTAAAAAAAGAAATAGTAAGAATATTGAAATGAGTTCATCAATAGTTTAACCTTTTTGTAAATTTTTAAATTAAAATATTTATATTAATTAGAAAGTATATTTTAAATGCCTCCAAAAGTAGGAAGACCACGCAAACAAGATAATCCAGATGCTACTGGCGATGAGAAAAAAAAGCAAGATAAGAAGAAATATATGAGAGAATACAAAGCAAAAATTAATGGTGAAATCCGTGAATTATCTAAAATGGAAGAAGATTGCGACAAAGAATTAGAACAGATTAAAAAAGATAAAAAGAAATTAATTGATGAATTAGAAAAAGCAAATAACCAAGCAGGAGCAATTCTAAAAGAAAAGGTGGGTAAAAAATAATCTAATCTTTAAAATATATGGTTAATAACGGAAACGGGGATATAGTACCCATATCTTATAGAGATAGAATTGTAGGTGAATGTACGGAAATAACTTGTCGCAAATGTAAAAAAACATACGAACCTTGTGATAAGGAAATATCAACGAGAAATCCAAGCACATATTATAAAAATTGTGAAAAATGCAGGAATAAAATGAGTATATATGCTAAAAAATATATTGAAAACAGAATGCTAAATAATATTGTTGCCGATTAAGATGGTGTAATAAAAAAATGATTATCATTTTATATATATATTATAATAAGATAATGATTGATATTAAGTATTATAATATCATTAAAAAAGTTGAAAAATTTAAAAATGATAATCAAAATTACTTACGACCAGAAACAACCGAAGATATATTCAAAGCACAACAAGAATTCTGTAATGAATGCAATATTGATATGCAAACGCTAAATTATTATTTATTAAATCTGTATTCTTCGTATTTATATTTTAGCGAAGATAAGTATAGTAGTAAAAAAATTAAGGTAAATAAATATGTTAAAGAAAATGTAATGACGAGTAAAATAGAATATTAAATCTCACTAAATAATAGTATGGATTATATTAAAGAACATTCCAAATTAAATATTGGTAAAAAAAAATTGAATGGGGAGGTATTTACACCTCCTGAACTTATAAATGAAATGTTGGATAAATTACCCAACGATGTATGGTATAATCCTAAACTAAAATGGTTAGACCCTTGCTCTGGTGTTGCTAATTTCCCTTTTATAATTTATGAAAGATTAATGATAGGGTTAAAAGATATTATAATTGATGATAAACAAAGAAAGAAACATATACTTACTGAAATGATATATATGGTAGAATTGGATAATGAGAATTGTAATCATATAAGAGAAATATTTAAAGATTATGATATTAATTTATATGAGGGTTCTTTTTTTGATTATGAAACAAATATTAAGTTTGATATAATTATGGGAAACCCACCTTATAATCAGGGTGGTATTAGTTCTAAAAAAAAAAATATTGAATTAGAACAAGATAAAAAAACAATATGGTCTGGTTTTATTGAAAAATCATTTACTATATTAAAAACATCAGGATATTTATTATTTGTTAATCCTTTAACTTGGGTAAAAAAAACCCATAAACTTCATAAAGTAATGTTTGAAAAATATATAATTTATTTAGAATTATGGGATGTAAATAATGGTAAAAAATTAATAAATGGAGAATTGCCAATAAGTATATTTTTATTACAAAATATTAAAAATACAAATAATAATAAAACTATCATAAAAGTTAAAAATGATAGATATAATTATAATGATGATTTTGAAGAATATTTAGATAAAGATTTATCATTACCATTAGGACATATTGATAAACTTTTGAAATTAAGAAGATTTGTTATTAAAAATAATTGTAGTTTAGAATATAAAACAACAAAATCAAATGATATTACTTTAATAAAAAATCAAAAAAGAGAATTAAACCAATTAAAATATATGAGTATTGATGATATAAAAAAAATTAAAGAAACTGATAAATATTGTATTGATACATATGATTTAAGAGATAAACAATATCAATTAAATATTACTAAATCTTATCACCCTGATTATAACAAAATAAAATTAATTTTAAGTCATAAAGCAGAACTTGAAGGTATATTTATTGATAGTGGTAAATTAGGTATATGTGGAACACATAATTATTATATAACTGGTAATAATTTAACATTAATTAAAAAAATATTAAGTTTTAATATAATTAAGAACGCAAGTATTTATACTAAATACGGACAAAACTTTTTAGATACAGATTTTTTTACTTATGTGCCTGATTTACAAAAATTAGGATATAAAGATATTACCGAAGATGAGTTTAATAAATTAATTGGAATTGATTTATAAATATTAAATCTCACTAAATAATAGTATGGTGTTCGTGCAATTAAAAAAGGCGACTACATCAGGAAAAAAATATACCGCTATTTTTTATGACGAAGAAAGAAAGAAAATAAAAACTACAAATTTCGGTCAAGCAGGAGCAAATGATTTTACATCTCACGGAGAAGATGCGGAAGAAAGAAAAAAGTTATATTTAGAACGCCATCGTAATAATGAAAATTGGGCGGACTATAAAAGTGCTGGTAGTTTATCTCGTTATATATTATGGAATAAACCAAGCGTTTCGGCAAGTTATAATGATTATTTAAAAAAGTTTGGATTAAATAAGTATTAATATGAAATATTCACCATTAAGATATGCAGGTGGGAAAACGAGAGCAATTAAATTGATTTTAGAACATATACCACATATTGAAAGTAAAAGGATAATATCTCCATTTTTTGGTGGAGGGTCATTTGAATTATATATGAGTAGGAATGGTTATGAAATAATTGGATTTGATATATTTAATTTGCTTGTTAATTTTTGGAATGTTATTATAAATGATAATGAAAGATTTGTTAGAGAATTAAAAAAGTTAATTCCTGATGATAGTAATTATACAAGAAATCGTCATATATTACTTAATTATTGGAATAAAATAAAACCAGATGATTTAATATATAAAACGAAAAATATTATAGATTTAAATGATAATGAAAAATGTTTATTAGATGATGATAAAATATTACAAGCAGTTTATTATTATTATAATCATCAATTATCCTACGGTCCTGCGTTTTTAGGTTGGGGTAGTAGTGTATATTTAAATGATAAAAAGTATAATAATATTTTAAATAAAATAAAGGGGATTGATTTAGGTAATGTTAATGTATATTGTGATACATTTGAAAATGTTATTAAAAAATATAATGATGATTTTTTATATTTAGACCCACCATATTATTTAGATGGTGATAGTAAGATGTTTAAAGGGATTTATCCAAATTGTAATTTCGCAATACATCATAAAGGGTTTAATCACGATTTATTATGTGAATTACTTAAAAAACATAAAGGAGGTTTTATATTAACTTATAACAATTGTGAATATATTAGAGAAAAATATAAAGATTTTAAACAAGTATTTCCTGAATGGAATTATAGTTTTGGGAATGGTGAGACGAGGATAGGTAAGAATAGGGATTGTAATAATATTAAAAAATCACACGAGATATTTATAATAAAATAGTACATTTCTTAATTTATTTTTAATTTTATAAAATGTTTTTAAAATATTTTTATTTTTTATGAAATGTACTATTTTTTTTTTACATAAGGATTAGTTTTATTAGAATTATTATGTTGTATATTAGAAGTACGATGAAAGACGACAAATATTATTTTCACCAAACCCCTATAAGTTTATGTAAAGATATTATATCTAATATTCCTTTTGATATTGATGATATTGTTTTAGAACCTTTCGCAGGAGAAAATAACTTTTTTAATAATATTCCTGATGAAGTTGTAAAATACAGAACGGAAATTGAGGATAATTTAGATTTTAAAGATTTTGATTATGAAGGTATAAAACCAAATGTTATTTTAAGTAATCCCCCATTCGTTCTCGTTGAAAATAATAAGGGGAAGAACGCTTTCTTTGATATATTACATTTTTATTCTAAAAAGAGATTTATAAAAAATATATATTTTTTAGCAAATGATTATTGTGCTGGAACTTTAACACCAATTAGAATGAGAAAATTAAACGAAGAAGGTTTATTTCTAAATAAAAAAACTACCATATCAGTAAAAAAATGGAGAGGTAGATATTACTTATTACATTTTAACAGAACATATAACGAGAGTTTTGATTATTATATGGATAATTATGAATGATTTTATACAGCGTCGCATTCAATATCATATTCTTTTATTAGTTTAATATCTTCGTATGTGAAAGTAAAACAATCATACAATATATGAAAGTAACATTGCCTATATAAACCAATTTCACTTGTATTCTCAATATCAAATGTTTCTTCACCAAATATTTCAATACCTAATTTCATCGCCTTAAATATACCAAATTTATTTACTGCTTTTTTTAAGGTTTCATAGTTGTCCTCCTCGTGTTCTTCTTCGCAACAAATATTAACGATTTCGTGTAAATCATCATAAAATTCATCTTCATCTTTTATATCATAATCATCTTTCATTCGCCGAAGAATATATATTACATCTTCACTCTCTTCGTTTTGAATTTTTTCATATAATATTTCAATTTTTTCTTGTTCTATTTTTTTTTCTTCGGCAGTAATATCCATAATTTTTAATTGAATATCAGTTGGGATTTCGTGAAGAAAGTTTTCAAAAAAGCACACCATATCGTTAAGTGATAATAAAAAATATAAAATAAATAATCAATTTTTTTTTACATCATCTAAAATCGGCACATT
>ERZ767114.1184-NODE-1184-length-12791-cov-3.059619_pt1 | contig 12791 bp, 10 predicted proteins | sample MGYA00374952_ERZ767114 | MGnify/ENA primary metagenome ERZ767114 (study PRJEB28939, sample SAMN06267156) | marine metagenome | isolation source: Columbia River Estuary | place: USA:Columbia River Estuary, USA | collected 2012-05-05 ...
TCAATATCAAATCCCTTATATTTATTTGTAGCAGGATCTTTCATAGTCATTGGATCCCAGTCACCTGTAGTTCCAACTTTTAATTCACCAGATGATAAAATCTGATCAAGTTTTGATTCTGCGTTAAGAGAGAAGGGTAAAAGTGCTAATAGCACCACTAAAATTATTTTTTTCATAATCTTTATATAGCAATGATTTTAACAAATATAAGGTTATAACCTTGACGCACTATCACTCATCCAAGAGTGTAAATGTTGAGAAAAAGAGCGTCTAACAAACAAATTAACCTCATTAATCTCTTTATGATGAATAATAACATCTATATGAGCTAAAATTGTTTGAATAACTGATCCTTTTTTATTTCTAAAGTCATTAAAGTTAAAAGGAGATCCAGTAGCAAATAAATCAAAAACTTTACTACCTTTTATATTTAACATTACAAATTGGTCACTCACATCAGTTACTGCACCCAATTTAACTTTAGATATATTTTTTATCAATTCATCTTCAACTTGATAAGTGTTATTATCTTCATTAACAGTATCATTTGATATCAGCATCCATTCATCGGGACTTAACCAAAATGCAGTTAGATTTTCTGCTGATGTGGATGTATTAGCTTCCGTTGGTAAGACCATATTAAGATTTTTACCAATAGCAGTAATAAAGTCTTTTGTTTTACCTCTTATGATTAATTTCATAATCGGTTTAATTTCTTTAATTGCCAAATCAGAATGAGTTACATCTCCTTTAATAGAAGTTTTATAATTAAGCATTTAACCTCACATTTTCTTTATCAAAAAAAACTGGATCAACAATAGTTACATTGATATTTTTATTTTCCATTGGAATAAATAATTTTTGACCTAGCATATTTTTGCCACCTCTAACTACCGCTAGTGCAATTGATTTATTTAAATTAGGGCTATAGTAACTTGATGTTACATGACCTAACATTTCAACTGGTTTTAAACTAGTGTTAGCAACTATCTGAGCTCCTTCTTCTAAAACTTCACTTGGATTATCTGTCACTAAACCTACTAATTGTTTTCTATCTTCCTTCATAGTGTCAGATCTATAAAGAGATCTTTTACCAATAAAATCATATTTCTTTTTACTAACAATCCAATCCATTTGTAAATCTATTGGTGTCATTGTTGCATCTGTATCTTGACCAACAATAATAAATCCTTTTTCAGCTCTTAATAAGTGCATTGTCTCAGTACCGTAAGGAGTAATATTAAATTCTTCACCTGCATCCATGCATTTCCTCCATAAGTCTTCACCATAGTTTGCCTGAATGTTAATTTCATAACTATGCTCACCTGTAAAACTAATACGCATAATTCTACATTTAATATTATCAATTTTTGTTTTCTCTTCTTTTTGTGGTATATTGTTCAACGATTTTTTGAAATACGAATACGAATCCGCAATACCAGAGATAAATGTAGAGACTGTATGATGATCTCCGCTGGTACCCACACAGGAACTATGATCATCGCCCGTTTTAAGTCCGCAATTTACAGCAGGTATATCTTTGCCACATTTGTCGTATGATTTAACACACATATTGATATCTGGTCCAGCAGAACATAATATTTCACCAGTGCTACAAGTCGCTTGCGAAGCATTTGTCTCTACATCACATGGCGTCCCCAAGCATTTATATAATTTACATCTACCTTCCGCAGCACACCACATTTCTTTTTCACCGCATTTATCCCCATTAGAGCTTTCGCTAAATCTGCTTGCAATTTATCAAAGACAGGTTCTCCCCACCCTACCGTAAGACCAGTAGCAACGGCAGAGATTACACCACCAGTACTGTCTTTTTCGTCGCGAACATGTGCGATGTAGGCCGCCATTTCGTCGGCTACGGACACTTCAGGGCATCGCGTGGGATGGCTATCTACCGCCGAGAGATCTAAATGTTGCCAATTCGTTTTCAGTTCGACTGGACCTACAGCTGAAGTCCAGGCCTTCACCGTAACATCAGGAATGACTAATCCTGCCAATGCGCCCGCGACTACTCTGCAAGCTGTCTCGCGCGCAGAAGACCTCCCACCGCCCCTATGGTCGCGGTGTCCGTACTTCGCGTCGTAGACATAATCTGCATGGGAAGGACGATACACTTTTTCAAGCGCACCGTAATCCTTACTGCGCTGATCTTTGTTTAAGATGGAGAAGGCAATAGGAGTACCCGTTGTTTTACCTTCAAAAATACCGCTGTGAAAGCGGACCAGATCATGCTCTGTACGCGCTGTAGTGAGCGAACTTTGACCTGGTTTTCTGCGGTCCAATTCCCGCTGAACTTCTGCTGTATCAACCGTAATTCCTGATGGCATGCCATCTAAAATACCCCCGATTTGATCACCATGGCTTTCGCCATAAGTAGTGAGGACTAATGATTTTCCAAATGTGTTTCCGGACATGCCACTAATGTAGGAAACACAAAGCATTCTTCGTAACATTGAGGTATGAACCTTAGACTCATAAATATTAAGCAGCTTGGTGGCGTGCACCCGCTGAATACAAAAGCCTTACGTGGTAAAGCACTGGACCAATTTCCGTTGATTGAAAATGCGTTTTTAACCTTACGCAATGGAAAAATCGAGGAATTTGGACCAATGAGTGAATGTCCCCAAGACGAAACGACCACTCAAGACCTAACCGGCAGATGCGTTCTACCTGCATTTGTTGATTCGCACAGTCACCTGGTTTATGCAGGAACCAGAGAACAAGAATTCAACCTCCGACTCAAAGGCGCCAGCTATGAGGAGATTGCTGCAGCAGGTGGTGGTATTTTAAATAGTGCCGGACGTGTCGCTGCAACTACACAGGACGAAATGCAGCGTCAGAGTGCGCTACGCCTAAATAGATTGATTGCAAACGGCACAGGTACACTTGAAATTAAAAGTGGATACGGTTTAGATCCTGAAAACGAACTCAAGATGCTCCGTACCATCAAAGCGCTTAACGAAGCTTCTAATGCAACCTTAGTACCAACATTTTTGGCTGCACATGCCCTGCCTTCCTGGGCGAAGACGAAGGGCATGAACGACGCTACGTACACAGAGTACATGCTTGATGCATGTTTACCCACAATAAAAGCAGAAGGTTTGGCCCAATTCCTTGACGGATTCATCGAACGGGATTATTTCAAACTTACCGCATTAGAGCACCTGATCGAGGCGAGTGCTGAAAACGGCTTGCCGCTCAAAATCCACGTCAACCAGTTTTATGACATCGGCGGCATTCAAATGGCCGTTCAAGCTGGAGCGCTAAGTGTCGATCATTTAGAGGTAATGTCTCCCGAGGCCTTAAAATCTTTGCACGGCAGCGATACTATTGCGACACTTTTACCTTCCTGCAGCTACTTTTTAGGCATCCCCTATGCGCCTGCACGACAACTCATTGAGGAAGATACACTGGTTGCGTTGGCTACGGACTACAACCCAGGTTCTTCACCGGGGGGCAACATGCAATTGGTCTGTAATATGGCTTGTGCAAAAATGAAAATGACTCCGGCAGAGGCATTGAACGCCGCAACGCTCAATGGTGCAGCAGCCCTCAACCTTAGCGATCGTAAAGGCAGTATTGCCGTTGGAAAAGATGCGGACATTTTAATTACCAAAGAAATCCCTTCCCTCGAATACATCTGTTACGATTTCGGGACCAATCACATCGAACAAACCCTTTTAGCCGGCCTGCCCTCATGAGTACCGTATTAGAATTCTATTCATCAAAGGACCTCTTGCACCGCACCAGCGTGCGTGAAGGTGAAACGAAGCTGGGTCAAATTTTACCCACCATCAGTGAAGCCGATTTTAATGCAGATGAGCCGTTAAACTATCGTTTCGTTATTGTTGGAATTGAAGAAGATTATGGGGTTCGTGCGAACTTAGGACGAGGTGGCGCTGATAAAGCATTTCAATCATTTCTTCAACACTTCTGCAACCTTCAAGACAACCGCTTTTTCCCTTCACATTCGACAGCAATCCTTGGCGCAGTCATCCCCACGCAAAGTATTGACGATGATAACGTGGAGGCACTTCGTGAGGCCACTAGGGCAGCGGATGCTACCGTGCAGTCCGTAGTTGAACGTATTCGAAACGGAGGCGCCATTCCTATTGTCATTGGAGGTGGTCACAACAACAGCTACGGCTGTCTTAAAGGCGCGGCTCAAGCGCATGGAAACGCTGTGAATTGCCTGAATATCGACGCACATTCCGACCTACGTGCACTGGAGGGACGTCACAGCGGCAATGGGTTTTCATATGCTAAAAAAGAAGGAGCCTTAGGGGCCTACTTTATGTGGGGACTGCAAGAGAATTATACGCCAGAATACATATGGCAGTATATGGAGGATCACGACGAAGTGGAATACCTCAGCTATGAAGATTACCTCTCGGGCGAAGAAACCATGGAAGCCACGCTTATTCGCGTTGAATCGCTGCTTGGTGAGCGCTATGGAATAGAATTGGATGTCGATGTGATTGCCCAATTCCCTTCGAGTGCCCAAAGTAGTAGTGGATTTACTCTGGAATACGTACGAAGCCTCTTGTACAGATTAGATACGGAGCCACTGTATTTCCACCTTTGCGAAGGCCTGATCGCGAATCCAATGGATCATGCTCATGCCGGACGTGCCTTAGCGCTGCTTACCACAGACTTCATAAAAGCCTTCATTTTTGAAGAATGACCGAAAACTACCGCATAGAATGTATTCCGAATGTCAGTACAGCGGACCCCGATGTGCTGGAAAAAATCTGTGCGGCCATACATGCTGTACCCGAAGTAGATTTGCGGTTCGTCGATACTGGATTGAGTGCAAATAGAACCGTATTCACCTACATAGGGCCGGCACACGCAGTCTTCGAAGCCACAGAGAAAATGATTGATACGGCCCTTGCCTACATCGATATGCGGAAGCATAGTGGCGTGCACCCACGAATGGGCGCTGTAGATGTCTGTCCGTTTGTGCTCCTGGATGATGAAAAATTTCAAGCAGCATTCTTAAAAGCTGTGGACCAATTCATTGAATACATGGGCACTAAAGGCCTGCCTATCTACACCTACGAACACAGTGCCCGACAGCCGTCAAGAAGAAATCTAGCGCTCGTGCGCCAGGGCGAATACGAACAACTCTCGTATAGATTTGCAGCTGGCGATGTTCCAGATGCGGGACCCAAAATTTGGAACGAATCGGTCGCAAAATGTGGCAGCACCGCAATGGGGGCTCGTCCCCTTATGGTTGCTTTTAATGTGAATTTATCCGGTGGTAGTCAAAAAGAATTACTAGTTGCAGCAAAGCAAATCGCCCGTACTATCCGTGAACGCGACGGTGGCTTACCCGGGGTGAAATCTATAGGTTGGTATATTCCCGATCTTGACGTTGTTCAAGTCAGCTGCAACCTCACTAAACCTTTCAAGACAGGCGTATGCGAAGTTTTTCAAACGGTTCAGAAACAGGCTATGACATTGGGCTACTTAGCCCCAGATAGTGAATTAATCGGTTGTATTCCAGAGCGTCAATTTGAAATTTGTACGCCATCAACTTTAGGGCTGGGCAGGTTTAAACCCATGACACCCGATCGAATACTACCCTACTAGTGAGAAAGAATGAATTATTGGTCCAATTATTGGTGTATCCGGGATAACACTACTACTATGAAGAATCTTTATATACTTGCTTTCGTATTAGGCTCACTGTCAAGCTTCGCTCAAAACCGATTTACCATTAGCGGCTACATCAGTGATGATGCAAACGGTGAAGCCTTGATAGCAGCAAATATCTGGTCGCCTGATGCGCGTATTGGGACATCAACGAATGGCTATGGTTTTTATTCCTTGACATTACCTGCCGGAAAACACGTGATTCAATTGCAATATTTGGGCTATGCCACGCAAAACTTCGAAGTCAATCTTCAGTCAAATACCGATAGGAACTTCCAGATGATTGCCGCGGAGAATGTGCTTAATGAAGTGGATGTAGTAGCCAGCGGAAATGTGAAGATAGAGGACCAAGTACAAATGTCGAAAATGGAGGTCCCCATCAAACAGCTTAAATCGTTACCCGCCATCATGGGCGAAGTCGACATCATGAAAACCTTGCAACTGCTACCAGGTGTACAAAGTGGCGGCGAAGGCACATCAGGACTGTATGTAAGAGGTGGGTCGCCGGATCAGAACCTCATTCTTTTGGATGGAGTTCCGTTATACAATGTCAACCACTTATTCGGATTTTTCTCCGTTTTTAACGCTGACGCAATCTCGAATGTAAGCATAACGAAAGGCGGTTTTCCAGCACGTTATGGGGGAAGACTTTCTTCTGTGTTAGAGGTGAACATGAAGGAAGGCAATATGAAAGAATTTCACGGCGATGCTACCGTTAGTCTCATCGCATCTAAAATGACGGTAGAAGGTCCACTCATCAAAGATAAATCCAGCTTTATGCTTTCTGCGCGAAGAACCTATCTTGATGTTCTAGCGAAACCCTTTATAAACAACCTAAATAATCAAGATGCCAATTTTAATGTCTCACCACGTTATTATTTCTATGATATGAACGGCAAAGTGAATTATAAATTGGGGCAATATGATCGTTTTTATCTCAGTCATTTTCAGGGAAAAGACGATTTTGGGTTAAAGTCAAGAGACACTTATGAAAATGGTTCAGAGCGTTACGAGAGCAGTATTGACTTTGGACTCGATTGGCGCAATAGCATCACGGCAGCAAGATGGAACCACCAATGGTCGCCTAAACTTTTCTCTAATGTAACTGCGACCAGAAGTCAATATGTCTTTAACACAAGGGCCATAAGTGAAGAATTGGCTTATCCGAATTATCCGGATACTTTAGGCATGAGCGACGAGCGTTTTGCCGGACTTTATTTTTCCGGTATTGAAGATTATGGCGCGAGAATTGATTTCGACTTCGCCTTGAATCCTCGTCATTACATCAGATATGGAGCAAACTACACCAACCACACGTTCTCCCCTGGTGCAACCAATCTCGAATTTCAGTCGGGTGGCTTCAATTTAGACACCACCATTGGTGGTGATGCTGTCTTCTCCGATGAAGTCTACGCCTTTATAGAAGACGAATGGAAATTAAATGAGAACCTCAAGATGAATGGTGGATTGCATTTCGCAAATCTGTTTGTGCAAGGTGAAAGTTACCACAGCTTGCAGCCTAGATTTGGGATGAATTATAGTCTGCCCGGAGGGTTAGCATTCAAAGCATCCTATGCTGAGATGATGCAATTTGTTAATCTACTGACGAATGAAGGAATTGGGCTTCCCACTGATTTATGGGTACCGTCAACTGCGAACATAAAGCCTCAGACTTCGCAACAAATTGCTGCAGGCCTCGCGAAAAGCATTGGACCGTATGAATTCAGTGTGGAAGGGTATTATAAAACCATGGATAACCTAGTCAGCTATAAAGAGGGTGCTTCCTTTTTATTCTCATTAGACAATGATACTTGGGAGGATAAAATAAGTCAAGGTTCAGGTGAGAGCTATGGTATGGAACTCTTTGCACAGCGTAAAAGCGGCAGGACCACGGGATGGATTGGTTACACATTAAGTTGGAGTTACCGCCAATTTGATGATATCAATGGCGGAGAACGCTATTTCTTCACCTATGACAGACGACACGATCTTTCTGTCGTGGCGAGCCATGACTTCACAGATAATATCAGTTTCAGTGGTGCATGGGTATACGGTACCGGACGTGCCGTTACCCTGCCTGAGTACTCTTATTATACCGGCCTACCGGATGGACTTTCTTGGTGGGACGGCGCGCGCGCACTTGTAGATCGACCATCAGATAAAAACGCGTACCGCATGAGCCCGTATCACAGACTTGATATAAGTCTAAGTTTTAAAAAGGAGAAAAAGAATTACGATCGCTGGTGGGTATTTAGCACCTACAACACCTATAATAATTTAAATCCCTTCTTTATTGAAACCGCAACAGATGATAATGGAAATCCTGGCCTTCGAGAATACGGCTTGTTTCCTCTTATTCCGAGTGTTGCTTACCGTATAAAATTTTAAGCCATGAGAGCATTACTACTTCTTTTTCCGGTAGCCGTATTCCTAACCAGTTGTGTGGAAGGTGTAGTGCGTGATATTGATCTACCACCGCACGAAAGCCAGCTGGCCGCAAGTCTATTCTTAGATTCTCGAGACAGTAATATCACTGCCATTGTTTCCTCATCGAAAGGCATCTATGATACAGTTCAGAGTAAGAGTGTGTTTAATGCAGAGTGTGTTTTAAAAGTGGGCACAACGACCTATAATTGGTCTACTATGGATCAATACGAACGCTATACGGAACTCTTACCAGAGCGTTTCGGCGCACCAACCGATTCGCTAGTTTTCACCGTTAATCATCCCGATTTTACTTCTGTTAGCGCAACTCAGGTATTTCCATTGGCTCCCCAAGTCTCGCTTGAATTAAACTATGGCGCAACTCAACTTTATGGTGAAATTTCCGATGAACTTATTGTTACACTCAAAGATATCCCTGGTGTAAATCAACATTACATTGTATCCATTGATGTTCACTTCAGGACTGCCTTATTAGGACAAGATACCTCCGAATATTACAGTCTATATTGGGAAACTGAATACCCAAATAGTACACCTCTTTATGGTAATGAAAGTGCATTACTCCTCTCTGAAGATGGTCTAGATAGAAACATTAAGTTTTCAGCAGCAACAGGAATAAACCCCATCGACTTTGCCATGCTTCATGAATATCGAGTCAAAGTCAGTTCATTAAGTGAAGAAATGTATTTATTCTATAAAAGCTATGCGGCCTACGACAATGCGAACGGCAACCCATTTGCTGAGCCTGTCGTGTTGTATTCCAACATGAGTAATAACATGGGCTGCTTTGGTGTAAGTACGACCAAACGCTTTTATAAGTAACTAGTACGTCAGTAAGACAGATCCCCAGGTAAATCCTGCTCCAAAGGCTGCTAAACATACCGTATCACCGCGTTTAACAGCGCCTTCATCTACTGCCTCCGACAGTGCTATAGCAATCGACGCCCCAGTAGTATTTCCATATTTCTGGATGTTGTTAAAGACTTGGTCGTCGCGGAGTCCCATGCGCTTTTGAATGAATTGTGCAATACGAAGATTGGCTTGATGGGGTATTAAGCAATCGATTTGATCGGGAGTTAGCCCGTTTTTTTCAAGGGCCTCACCAATCACTTCGCCAAAACGAACAACGGCATTTTTAAAAACAAAGTTCCCATTCATCTGTGGATAATGAATCTCTGGATCCACACCGTTTTCGAGCAATTCACCCACCCAATGCTGCGTGCCGAACCCTTTCATCGTCAACTCTTCTTTGTGTTTACCTTCGCTGTGCATGTGGCAACTTTTAATACCCACTTCATCCGCTTTGGCGCGAGAGAGTACAACTGCTCCTGCTCCATCGCCGAAGATGACCGTTACTCCGCGTCCTTCTGTAGATTTATCTAGGAAAGGACTTTGCAGCTCTGATGCCACTACTAATACGTGTTCATACATTCCGGTTTGAACAAAAGCATTCCCGACACTCATAGCATAAATAAACCCAGAACAAGCATTACGAACGTCTGTCGCTCCAGCCGTATGAATCCCTAGGGCTTCCTGCACTTGTACACCACATCCTGGAAAGTAGTAATCTGGAGAAATGGTCGCAAATACGATATGTCCAATATCAGAAGCCTCGAGTCCCGCCGCTTTTATAGCATTGCGCGCCGCTTTAATGCCCATAGTGGCAGCAGTGTTGCCATCACCCTCTTCTACCCAGCGACGTTCGCGGATACCGGTTCTTTCCGTAATCCACTCGTCGTTAGTGTCCATAAGGGTACTGAGGTATTCATTAGTAACGATACGTTCGGGCACATAATGGCCAGTTCCTGAAATTTTCGCTGTATGCATGATAGGTTGTCTTGTGATTAGGTTGCTTTGGTCAAAAGATAAAGTAAAATTGGCACCAATGTGGACACCTTGTCACACAAAATTACCGCCATGGCACATGGCACGAGTGTTGAAGTAGTAGCAGAAACCTAATAATTCTATAAAATGGCAAAAGGATCTATAAACGTAACCGCTCAGAACATCTTCCCTATTATCAAGAAGTTCTTATACAGCGACCAAGAGATTTTTCTTCGTGAATTAGTTTCTAACGCAGTGGATGCCACGCAGAAGCTGAAAACATTGACCAATTTAGGTGAAACCAAAGGTGAGCTCGGTGATTTGACCATTCACGTTAAATTGGACAAAAAAGCGAAAACCTTGAGCATCATCGATCGTGGTATCGGTATGACGGCTGAGGAAATTGATAAATACATCAACCAGGTTGCCTTCTCAGGCGCAGAGGAATTCGTAAAAGAGTATGAAGGTAAAATGGAAGGTGCCGATTTAATTGGACACTTCGGACTGGGCTTCTACTCTGCCTTTATGGTAGCTAAGAAGGTTGAAATCCTGACAAAATCGCACAAAGATGCGGCTGCAGTGCAATGGATATGTGATGGTAATCCAGAGTTTGAGCTGAATACCATAGAAAAAGAAGACCGCGGTACGGAGATTAAACTCCATATAGCAGACGATAGCGAAGATTTCTTAGAGGAAAGTAAAATCAACGAACTACTCAGCAAATACGCGAAGTTCATGCCTATCTCAATTGAGTTTGGCGAGAAGGACGAGAGCTACAACGCCGCGGCCGAAGGTGAAGATGCAAAATGGGAGACTCGCAAAGTCCCGAATACCATTAACAACCCTAATCCTGCATGGGTACGCAAACCAGCGGACTTAACAGATGAAGACTACAAGTCTTTCTATAAAGAGCTTTACCCTACAAGCTTTGAGGAACCCTTATTCAATATCCATTTGAATGTAGATTTTCCTTTTGATTTAACTGGGGTATTGTACTTCCCTAAAATCAAACCAAACGTTGAACCGCAACGCAATAAGATTCAGTTGTTCCAGAAGCAGGTGTTCGTTACGGACAGCGTGGAAGGAATTGTCCCTGATTTCTTGACTCTACTACACGGTGTCATCGACTCGCCGGATATTCCACTTAATGTTAGTAGATCTTACTTGCAAGCGGACGGTAATGTGAAGAAAATTGCTTCTCATATTACTAAGAAAGTTGCTGATAAACTCGATGAAATGTTCCGTAAGGACCGTGCCGATTTTGAGTCGAAATGGAACGACATGAAAATCATCATCGAATACGGGATGTTGACGGAGGATAAATTCTTCGAGAAGGCGAAGAAATTCGCGATGTATGCAGATACCGACGGTGGACTTCATACGTTTGAAGCGTACCTAGAATCCATCAAAGAGCACCAAACAGATAAGGATAAAAAGACGGTCGTTCTTTATGCATCAAACAAAGATGCACAGCACAGCTACATTCAAAATGCGAAGTCAAAAGGATATAGCGTTTTGCTTCTAGACTCGCCGTTAACCAGCCACTTGCTGCAGAAATTAGAGCAAGAGCATGAAAACACCACGTTTGCCCGCGTAGATTCTGATTTGATCGACAACCTGATCAAGAAGGACGAAACGCGTGTTGCAAAGTTGAGCGAAAAGCAAAAAGAGGAGCTTAAAACCCGTTTAGAAACTATAGTGCCAACTGAAAAGTTCACCTTAAAACTGGAGGATATGGATTCAACCGAGGCGCCTCTCATCATTACCGTTCCTGAATTCATGCGCCGCATGAAGGAAATGCAAATGACCGGTGGTGGCGGAATGATGGGTATGGGAGATTTCCCAGATATGTATGATCTTATCGTAAATGCCAACCACCCGCTCGCTTCCAAAATATTAGATACGGAAGACGCTGATGCTCGCGGAACTGCGGTGAATCAAGCGCTAGACCTCGCAAAGCTTCAACAAAACTTGTTGCACGGTGAGGAATTGACCGCGTTTATCGCTCGTTCATACGAGATGTTAGGTAACGAATAAGGGTTTGTTACCTGTTGATTAAATATTCCTATGTCTTAGGAATATCAAGGGGGCTCCGGCCCCCTTTTTGTATTTTTACCATTCACAAAAAAATTGACATCTATGAGCGCTGACGTTCTTTCCATAGCTACTCAAAACGCCACTTTGTGGACCTCTGATTTATTTGACGCTGAAACACGCGCAGAAGCTCGGGAACTTTTGGATCAGGGTGGTGATGCTTTGATTGAGCCGTTTTATAAAGATTTAGACTTTGGTACAGGTGGTATGCGCGGAATCATGGGCGTAGGAACTAACCGTATCAATCCTTATACCTTAGGTCTAGCCACACAAGGATTGGCGGCCTATGCGCAAACTTTTTTTAATGGGAAGCCTTTAAAAGCAGCCATCGCTTTCGACAGTAGAAACAACTCAAAGTCCTTCGCTCGTAAAGTAGCAGAGGTATTGAGCGCAAACGGTGTTCACACGTTCCTTTTTGAAGATTTGCGTCCGACTCCAGAGCTGAGCTACGCTGTACGTGAGTTGGGTTGTGATTTCGGTATCGTTCTAACGGCCTCTCACAATCCAAAAGAATACAACGGTTATAAAGTATATTGGAACGATGGTGGACAGCTCGTGCCGCCGCACGATATCGCGGTGATTGAAAAGGTTCGAGCCACCCGTTTCGAAGATATCCGTTGGAATGCAAACGAGGCTTTGATTGAGACCGTTGGTACTGCTGTAGACGATAAATACATCGATATGGTTGCAGCACTAAGCTTAAACAACGTTGGTAAAACGGAACTGGACATAGTGTTTACGGCATTACA
>ERZ767114.1185-NODE-1185-length-12774-cov-2.290541_pt1 | contig 12774 bp, 12 predicted proteins | sample MGYA00374952_ERZ767114 | MGnify/ENA primary metagenome ERZ767114 (study PRJEB28939, sample SAMN06267156) | marine metagenome | isolation source: Columbia River Estuary | place: USA:Columbia River Estuary, USA | collected 2012-05-05 ...
GTCGATGTCGCTGCCCGACAGCGCAGCCCCTTCATTGGAGCCGAAGTAGTTGACGATCTGGACACCGTGCCGTTCAGCAAAGCCACACACCATCCATTCCGACAGGGGGGCTGAGCCCGAGCCGATGCGTTTGAGCCGCTTGAAGTCAATGCCCTCGAGCAGGCGCTCATCTTGCAGCAGCATGTTCAGGATGGCGGGTGCTGCTACCGTGTAATCGATGCGCTCCTCGCGCAACTGCTGCAAGAAGACGGATAAGCTGAAGGGTTGGTGTTGCACCACGGTGCCGCCCAGAACCAGCCATGTGGCCAGCTTTACGAGTTGCTAAACCATTTGCCAAAGCAAAACGTCGGTTGCCGTCGACAATCAGACCAACATGTAGTGGACGTTTTGTTGAATTCAACTGACCGCGGAGAAATCGCTCATAGAGGCTGTATAAAAAAGGGGGGACGCGCATCAGTTATTGTTTCCAAATTTTTAGCTTTAGAGGATACCTGCAATAATGTAATAGTAAACTCCGATTGCCGTTAAACTCAAATTTTAGACGTTATTATGTCATGCCCCAGTGGTAAAGAAACTTCTGGGACGATTAGATTTAATAGGGCCTTTATTATTTAGGCAGTCAGTCATTTCCCTTAATTGCGAAATACATGCCAAGTGCAAAAAGGAAAATTTGCTCACTGGTAAATAACTTTGCAGTGATAAACCAGTCGGAATGTGCAATGAAGAAGGCTCCTCCCATAATAACCACTACGGCACCCCCTGAGATTCTTGTAACTAGGTGTCCGAGAGAGCTACCCAGAAGTCCTCCGATAATAATGCCAATGCCTGCGGAGACCTCTCCGATAGCAACCATACTGCTGACCAGCTCGGGTGCCGGAATACCTATACTTTCGAACCACCCAACCATCTTTTCAGGTGGTAGCGGGAACTTGCTGTAACCATGTAGAAAAAATGCAACACCAAGCGAGAGGCGCAATATCCAGGGTGCTAATGCGGAAAAGGGTTTGGCTATCGAATCTAGGGTAGAGTTTAGTTTCATGGTTATTATAGTCCTACAAAGATTAGAGTTTATTAAGATGAGCGAAGCCGAGATTGAATCTCACTACTCATCTTCCAAATGTCAGTGTAATGTATTTTTGATTGATTATTCAGTTTGCAATGAAAATTGCGGGCTAATCTACATAGATAGAATATTATTTTTTGGCCAGAGTAATGACGATAACTGTAAGGTATCATTTTTTTGGCTATATAGTCCTAATCAAAGTAGTTACTAAGCTAAATTCTTAGCAGATTAATTCTACAGAATCGGTATAATGCCACGACACCACCTCATCAAATTAACCAGCTTTTGGCGAGCCATATTGAAAACAGAATTTCTTGGAAAGACCCTATCGGGCCCATTTACAATTCCTTCAGGAATTGTAACCACAGCGACTTCAATTATTCAGGCGATGTTTGATCAGATGCCTCAAATTGGTGTTATCACTACCAAAAGTGTTGGGCCCACGCCTCGTGCAGGAAATCGCGAACCGGTTTATAGCCAATATGCCCCGGGCTGTTTTGTCAACGCAGTGGGCTTAACTAATCCGGGTGCCGAATCGGCTGCGGAGTCAATGTCCAAGCTTACTATTCCTGAGGATCGATTTTTACTAGTGTCGATTTTTGGTGGCAGTGTTGCAGAGTTTGTAGAAGTAGCAAAAATTATGGCACCTGTTGCCAATGGTCTTGAACTTAACCTTTCATGCCCTCACGCTAAGGGTTACGGTATGGCTATGGGGCAGGATCCAGATATGGTTAGAGAGGTGACTGCTGCGGTAAAGGCGGTGGTTGATATCCCCGTAATTCCCAAGCTGACTCCGAATACCTCAAATATTGGAGAGATTGCTCTTGCTGCCGTGGATGGAGGAGCTGATGCGATCTGTGCTATTAACACGGTTGGTCCAGGGTACACATCATCTCACGGACAACCTGTGCTAAGTAATGGTGCTGGTGGCATGTCAGGCAAAGGTGTTTTGCCTATTGCTCTTAAATGCATTCGTGAAATTGCTGCGGTTACGGAAGTGCCTATCCTTGGTTGTGGGGGTGTGAGTAGTGCAGCAGATGTTAGGGAATTCATAGATGCTGGCTCTACTATAGTGGGAGTGGGCTCGGCACTAACTGGGATGACAACAGAAGATATTGGTAGTTATTTTAATCAGCTTGAATCTGATATTTGTTTTGCCAGTAACAAGGCTGAAGGACATATTCGCTACGATATTGACATGGATTTTGAGCCTGTCGTTCTAGTTGAAAATAAGCGAGTGTGTGAGGATATTTGCGTTCTGACTTTTGATAGAAAAATTAACATCCAAGCAGGGGAGTTTGTGTTTCTTTGGATACCAGGCTTGGGAGAAAAACCTTTTTCTGCTCTTTCAGATGATCCTTTTCAGCTAGCTGTAATCGATGTGGGTATATTTACTCATGAACTAATGGACTTGCCCGTAGGTTCGGAAGTCTACGTGCGAGGTCCTCATGGGATTCCTGTAGCTCCACCTGAAGATGCAAAGATTATGGCAGTTGCCGGAGGTACTGGTCTAGCAGCGGTTTATCAACTTGCCAGAGATTTTGGCAACGCCGAGGTTTTTACAGGGGCTCGCACAGCAGAGCGACTTTATTACCTTGAAGAGTGCCAGAAAATAGCTCAGGTGCATGTTGCTACTGATGATGGCAGTCAAGGCTTCAAAGGTTTTGTAACTGAGTTACTTCGTGATCGTTTGGAAGAGATGGAGCGGTCTGAATTAGATAAGTTAGTTTTTTATAATTGTGGGCCTTCTCCAATGGTACATGCCGCCGCTGCTGTTCAAAGGGAGTTCTGCAGAGATGATCAAATCTTTAGCGCAATTGACTACCTTACTAAGTGTGGGGTGGGGATCTGTGGGGCATGTGCTGCTCCAGATGGTCAGCGTATTTGTGTGGATGGACCCTTTTTACAAGCCTCTCCGGCTAAACCCATCAGTCTATGACTCTATTTTAAATATCATCTCTTCTCGAGACGATATCTTCCATCGGTACCTGAAAGTATTCTGCTAAGGCCTTTAGGCTATGAAATTTGAGTGATTTGGTTGTTCCGTTTACGTAACGGCTAATAGTCGCCTGAGGCACACCTGTGACTCTCCCAAGTTCACTTTGGCTAATGTTATGTTTTTCCATTAGTTGGTCTAGCACCTCGAGAGCTCCTTGCGTTTTCAATTCAACTTAAAACCAATGATAGACGTTTTATTTCAATAATCTATACGAATTCGAAGTTTTGCATAGTAGCTCACAAAATAAAGTCCGTGGAAGCTATCGTCCACAATGGAATGAAGATCTTAAGGGTCAACTTAGTGAAAAACAGGAAGCATCCGCTTATTCTGTTTTTATTTATTACTGAGTGTTTGATAAGAAGATGGAAGAAACAGGGACAGGCTATGTTCGGAGGTTTAGTCGCAAGTATTTCACTGATTCTCAGGATCAGTCAGTCAAATGTGAAAACCACCATTTTATGGTTTTTTGTAGGATAGTTTTCAAGTCCTGAAAGTGGAACTTTTACGAATTTTGGTTTGGCGCGGGAAAAAAACTTTGGCTTGAAAATATGAGCATAGCCGTAGCCTTGAGCAGCTAAAAAAGACAGTATGGCGTCAGTTTTGGTCTTGTCTTTTTTGACATGAAATTCTAAAACTAACATTGGTTGATGTTTTTGCAGAGTTTCAGTTGCCCCTTGAAGAGCTTTTAGCTCATAACCCTCTACGTCCATCTTAATGAAACTAATAGGTCGTGGCGCTTTGTTTTGCAAGTACTCATCTAAAGCCATGACAGAGAATTCAGTATTTGCTTCTGCAGCATCTGTTATTTGAGCACCACCTAAGTTCAAATGATTTACTCTTGCTGGTAAGGTATCAGTTTGGTCACTAAGCCCAAGGTTAACTGCAGTAATATTGTCAGCAAGCCCAGCGTTAATTGCCAATAGCTGGAAGGTTTTATGGTTTGGTTCAAAGCTGATAACTTGTTCAAAAAGGCCAGAAAAAAAGACTGCATGATTACCAATATTGCCTCCAATATCTAAACAGATTTCCCGAGGGTTAGGTTCGGACATTAAAAAGGACTTTAGAGCTATTAGTTCGTTACGCTCAAAAATACCGTCGATCATTATTTTGCGCGATATGATGTCATGAGAAAAGCAGGCTACTTGGGGGTAATCCTTTACATTTCTCTGAGCGGCTTTTTCTAGGCCAAATTTTAAAATTTGACGCATTACTATGTTCATGTATATATCATGGGCAATTTTTAAAAGTAACACAAGTTCCGGCAGTCACAATATCTACTTTCTCACCACCGTGAGGTAGAATAGGCAACGAGTTAGTAGGGTCAACTGGAATGATCAAGGTTACTTGATACTCCAATATCCAAGATCAAGTTTAAGTTTAAAGCGAGTTCATATAACGGTTTAATCTAATGGCATATGCAGTAAAAGAAATTTTCTACTCCTTACAGGGTGAAGGCGCGCATGCAGGAAGGCCGGCTATATTTTGTCGTTTTACTGGTTGTAATCTATGGAGCGGACAAGAGAAACATCGCGCTGATGCTGTTTGCCAGTTCTGTGATACTGATTTTGTGGGTACAGATGGAGATGGTGGAGGTAGTTTTAAGAATGCTGTGGCCTTAGCTAAAGCGGTTGTGAGCTATTGGCCTGAAAGTATTACAGATATTATCCACCCCTATGTTATATGCACTGGGGGAGAGCCCTTGTTGCAGCTGGATAAAGATCTGATAGAAGCTTTTCATAACGAAGGCGCAGAGGTAGCTATTGAGACGAATGGGACAATACCAGTACCCGAAGGTATAGACTGGGTTTGTGTCAGTCCTAAATCAGGATCTACTGTGGTTGTGGAGCAGGGAGATGAAATTAAATTGGTTTATCCCCAAGAAGGTCATCAGCCCTCAGATTTTGTTCATTTGAATTTCGAGCATTTTTTTCTACAACCGATGTTCGATGAAGATGAAAATGGACATGTTAAGGAAACGATAGAGTACTGTTTAACTCATCCTAGATGGAGTCTGAGTTTACAATCCCATAAGCTCTTGGGTCTGCAATAGAGGATTAAAATTGCTCGTAGCCAATCGCAATTGTGCCCACGATGAAGCAGTAATAGGAGAAGTATTTTAATTGGGCCTTACGAACAAGTTTTATCATCCATTGGCACGCGAAAAGACCGGTAATGAAGGCAGCTAAGAATCCAGCCCATAAAACACTCACCTGATCAGCGTTAAACTGTAATCCGCCATCTATAAGATCTTTAGCTATTTTTCCCAGAATAAGAGGAACCACCATTAAGAATGAAAAACTAGCTGCCTTACTGCGATCAATACCCAGTAGCACAGATGTTGAAATCGTAGCTCCTGAACGTGAGATCCCGGGTAATATAGCAATAGCTTGGGCGACACCGATAATAATGGAGTGACGTAATGAAACACCTATAGTTGTCGTTTTGGCGTTGTCCGCAATTATCAGCAGTATGCCTGTTACCCAAAGCATAACTCCCACCAACACTATTTGACGGTCGAATAACACTTCAATCTCATTGGCAAAAAGAACACCCACTGCTGCTGCGGGTATCATGCTGATAAGAATTTTCAGTGAGAACTGAAATTCATCGTTATTTTCTCTCTGAAACAGGCCTTTAGCAATTTGAGCTACCTCCGCTCGAAATACGACGAGTGTTGCAAGGGCAGTTGCAAAATGCACTACAACAGTAAACAACATGCTTTCTTGGGGTACGCTAGTATCGCCTAGCAACGCTTTGCCGAGCTCAAGATGGCCGCTACTACTGACGGGTAAGAACTCGGTGAGCCCTTGGACAATACCTAATATTGTTGCTTCTAAAAGTGACAATTCCATGCTCCAAATAACAAGTTCGCCAAGAGGGTTTATTAGATTAAATCATAGTAGTTTATTATACGAATAAACTAGTTAGCTTTGGCGATTCCGAACCAACTTACTCATATCTCAAGGCGTCAATAGGGTCTAGGTTGGCCGCTTTGGCTGCAGGAATAATCCCAAAGATTAAACCGATTCCCGCACTGAAACCAAATGACAGTAAAATCGCCCATACCGGAACAGTTGCTGCTGGCAAGTCAGTGAGATTACTGATAAGCGAGCCAGCACCAAAGCCCAGTAGAAGGCCAATTAGCCCCCCAAGTAAACATAGGAAAACAGCCTCAATCAAGAACTGTAGCAAAATATCAAAGCGCGTCGCGCCCAATGCCTTTTGAATGCCGATTTCTCTAGTCCGTTCAGTAACCGAAACCAACATAATATTCATTATGCCGATTCCACCTACCAGCAGTGAGATACTCACAATGCCCGCCAAAACTAAAGTAGTGCTACCAACAATTGATTCAAAAGTTTTCATCAATTGATCAGCAGAACTAATTTCAAAGTCATTAGGCTCTCCAGAGTCAATTTTATGGGCTCTACGCAAAATACTAGTAATGTTGCGTTTGACTTGAGGAACCTGCTCTAACTTATCTACAGATAAGCTAATTTGTATATTTGAGCCCCAGTGACCCCCAATAAGAGATTGAGCTGCACTAAAAGGGACTAATGCGAAATCGTCCTGGTCGAAACCAAATAACTTGCCTTTCTTTTCGGTTACGCAAATAACCTTAAACCACTCACCTAATATGGAGATGTGCTGCCCTATTGGATTTCCTTGGATTTCTAGTTTACTAGCTAGAGAAGGTCCGATTAACGCTACACGACGACGGCTTTCATCATCACTAACGTTGAAGAAGCGGCCCTGTTCGCAATAGACGGCTTCGAGCTTCTGGTAGGTTGAAGCGGTTCCAAATATCCGTGTAGAGACCGATTGGCCTCTATAAGTAACACCACTATTTGAACCCCACATTTGCAAATTGGGCGTGACATTACTTGCACCGGGTACTTGATACTTTATTTTCAAAAAATCCTCATAGGTAAGACGAGCATATTTTCCTTGTAGTCTCGATTTTGGTGGTGTGTATCGATCAATACTAATAACGTTAGTACCTATGCCATCAAACTGAGCGCTGACATTAGCACTAAAGCCCTGAACAACGGAAACAACAGCAATAACCGATGCTACACCGATGATGATTCCCAGTGTGGTTAAAAAGCTGCGAAACCGATGAGCGAAAACTGATTGTGCTGCAGATCTTGTACCTTCAATAATTTTAAATCTAAGATTAGACATCTGACGCTGCGCTCTTTTGTGGAGTCGTGCTTGCTAATTTGTTGTACTCATCCGATATTAGATGGCCATCTTTTAACGTGATCACTCGATGGCAGCGATCGGCAATCTCCTGCTCATGGGTTACAACAATCAAGGTTTGACCATCACCGTGTAGCCGGTCAAATAACGACATTATGTCGATTGTTGTTGCAGAGTCTAAATTACCCGTGGGTTCATCCGCTAACAATATAGCCGGCTTAGCAACCAATGCTCTTGCTATAGCCACTCGTTGACGCTGACCACCAGATAACTGGTTGGGAAAATGTTGCATTCGGTCTTGCAGCCCAACCATATCAAGAGCATTTTTAGCCATTTCCAAACGTTTAGACCTAGGTAGACCACGATAGACCAGTGGCTGCATAACATTTTGCAAGGCTGTGGCTCGAGGTAACAAATTAAAATTCTGAAAGATGAAACCGATTTCTCGATTTCGAATTTCGGCTAATCTGTTCTCATCAAGACTTGCTACATCGGTACCCTTGAGTTTATAGGCTCCAGCGGTAGGGTAATCTAAGCACCCTAACAGATTCATTAGGGTTGATTTTCCGGATCCGGATGAACCAACAATAGCGATATAATCGTTTAAGTGTATATCTAGGTTGATCCTCTCAAGAGCGTAAAACCCTTCTTCACCCATCATGTAATGCTTTGCGATCTCTCGTAATTCGATAACTTTGGTTTTTGACATTACTCAGTCTTCATCCTTGATTTTGCGAAGTTGCACTGCGTCACCATCTTTAAGCTTTCCCAAAAGTCTAGAGGGCCCAATAATAATATCTTCATCTAAATCCACGCCTTCGGTGACTTCCTGCAATTCATCATTTGAGATTCCAAGTTCGACATCACGCTTTACTGCTTTACCGTCAATCAGGACAAAAACATGGCTCGTCATTGTCGAGTTGCCAGAAGAGCCAATGCGAACTCCTCCGCGTCGACCCCTAACTTTCACATCAGAGCCCTCACCTTCGCTCTCTTCAAAGATAACTGACTGAATTGGAACAGCAATAGTATTCCCTTTAACTTTTGTGAAGATCTCTGCACGACAGCTCATACCTGGTCGCACATCTATATTTTCATCACTTTCGAGTAATATTTTAACGGTAAAACTTAGGCCTTCGCGATTGCTGGCGCGCTTAGCCGAGGTGGCAATTGTTTTAACTTGTCCTTTCAGAGCGTCATCAGGGAAGGCTACAGCATAAACGTCAACATCTTGGTCAAGACGCACGTTAGCGATATCAGCCTCATCAACTTGAACTTCGACTAATATTGATGCTGGGTCGGCAATCGTAATTAAGTTTGAGCCAGCAATATTTGTTGTACCGCTAATTGCGGTTTCTCCAATTTTGATGTCCACGGAAGTTGCAATTCCATCAATTGGCGACCGAAATACGGTCTTTTCAAGCCTCTCGAGTGCCTTATCCAATGTTGCTTGGGCCTGAGTTAAAGCTTCTTGGCGAGACCGTAGATCAATTTTGGCCAAGTCATGTTGGTTATCTATGAGCTCAAAGGCATCTTGTCCAATCATTTTTCGTTCGTAGAGATTTTTGTTGCGAAGCCATTTCGCTTTGGTGTTGTCCAGTTGCTTTTTTTGGCGTTCTATAGCAATAGTTTGCATTCTTACGTAGGCTTGTTGTTGCTCCACGTCAGCATTAAAACTCCGCTGATCAAGTCGCATCAATACTTGGCCCTGGCTGACATTATCCCCTTCCTCAATAAACAGTTCACTTACTTGGCCTATCACCTCGGATCGCAGTTGCACCTGGTCTTTGTAGATTAATGTGCCAGAGGCAAGAATTGACGTCTTGATCTCCTCAACTTTTGCTGCTGCAATGTTGACGGATATTGCATCACTATTTCCACTCTGTTTAAAGTAGCCTAGTGCGACTACTGCTGCGATAACCCCAGCTATGATGAGTTTTTTCTTCATGATAAAACTGCTTCTCCTAAATTTGTAATCGAGCATCTGACAAGCATTAGACGTAGCAGATACGTGTTTTGGATTCAATCCTTAAGTTTGCAAGATTATGTAGAGCGACCAGATACCATAAATAACTACTAATGCATTAAATGCCATCTTAAAACTCCTTTTTAAATTAAATTTATGTCGATTTGTGTTTTTAGTTTTTTTTGAAACCAAAGCCTCGACATAACTTGACCACAAGCTAAGGTGTCTCATGTGTAATGTCAACACAACACTGACGTTATTTATTGGAGTTGATAACAAATAGCGCCGTCAATTCGTCAAGTAAAAATTTCAGCAATTTAAATAGACAAATACACCTTTTTTTCGGCCTAAAGTCGACCAAATAACGCAATGTTGCGGCCAAATGGATTTCAATCTGAGTATATTTGTTGCGCAGAGGATTGCGTCAGCATATCCTCATTCGATTATAGTATTTTTAATAGAACGCGTACTCGAGGGGGTAATGATGTCGAGCTCAAATACAGATAGCTCTGCAGGATTAGCAACTGGCGGCCAGCCACAAGAAACACAAACTTTTGCTTTTGTTGCGATGACTTGCTTGTTCTTTTTCTGGGGTTTTATCACGGTCCTTAACGATATTCTGATTCCTTTTTTAAAAGAGTCATTTGATCTTAATTATACCCAAGCTATGTTGGTACAATTTTGCTTCTTCGGTGCTTATTTTATCGTATCTCCATTTGCGGGAAGACTCATCGATAAGGTCGGATTTCAAATGGGAATCGTGATCGGGTTGCTAACAACTGCAGCGGGTTGTTTATTGTTCTATCCGTCCGCAGACCTTCATGCCTACTCGTTGTTTCTTTTCGCATTTTTTGTTTTAGCCAGCGGGATAACAATCCTGCAGGTAGCAGCTAATCCCTATGTTGCCGCCTTAGGCCCAGAAAAGACGGCGGCGAGTCGGCTGAATTTGGCCCAGGCCGCAAATTCGCTAGGCACTACCGTCGGTCCTTTCGTTGGTTCAATGCTGATTTTAGGTGTTGTGGCTGCAGATGCTTCAGCGGTGCAGATGCCTTACTTGATGATTGCTGCTGTTCTTGTTGTGGCAGCACTTTTATTCAGAGGGATTAAATTACCCAAGTTAGCTCACGTGGAAACAAGCGAAGATGTTGCAGGGGATAGTGTCTGGAATCATCGATCCCTTGTACTTGGTGCACTGGCTATTTTCATGTATGTGGGCGGCGAAGTGTCCATCGGAAGTTTCCTAGTTAATTATTTTGCAGAAAGTTCTATAGCGGGGATGGAGATTGCGGAGGCAGGAGAGATGGTTGGCTACTATTGGGGAGCGGCTATGGTCGGTCGTTTAGTTGGTGCCTTCTTAATGAATTACATTGCGTCTACCAAGTATCTTGCGGCAAACGCTGTTATAGCCATTTTGATGATTGTTGTCAGCATGAATACCACAGGTGATACAGCCATATGGTCAATCCTTGCTGTTGGGTTCTTCAATTCTATTATGTTCCCGACAATCTTTACTCTTGCGGTTAAGGGATTAGGATCCATGACTAGCAAGGGCTCTGGACTAGTTTGTCAAGGAATTGTTGGGGGTGCTCTGATTCCTTTAGTTCAAGGCGTTGCCGCTGACACAATTGGCATTCAGTTAAGTTTCATTGTCCCAATGCTCTGCTATATTTACATTGGTTGGTATGCTTTGAAGGGTGCAGATCAGTCTTAAGAAAAGACTAACACTGAGACACAGAAAATGGCAGCCCCGGGTCCTCGAGGTTGCCATTTTTTTAGGAGTGAAAACTCAGGACATATTCCGAAAAACGCCATAAATATCAGCGCTGGTTTTTAAATATTAGGGCGCCTTTCCAAAGACAAATGCTACTACAAATCCATTACAGATTTCTTTCAGTATATCTCACTAAATATCGATAATTATGATGGCGACATTTTATGAAGAAAATCGTGTTTTGGGTCTGTGTTCTTGCGCTTAACGCCTGTGGAGGCGGTGGGGGAGAACAGCCAGATGCAGCTCCAGTAGCTTCACCTACCTACACCGTTTCCATCACATCCGAGGATGGAGGGTCGGTAGATACATCAGGAGGTGAATATCAAAACGGCACTATCTTAGAGGTAGCGGCAACCCCTGATGATGGTTTTATGTTTACTCAGTGGTCTGATGGTAATCGCGAAAATCCTAGGGCGTTAACTGTGAATGCAGATGTTTCACTCAGTGCCAGATTTTTATCTGCAATAGATTTGAGTTTAAGATTCCATGTCATGCAGGGCGATCCGTGGATTCATGGGTCTGGTAACGCGATGCCATCTTGGGTTTCAGAGGGTGATATCGTTGAGACGCTAATGCCTGAAATTAACGACATCTGGCAACAGGCTGGTATCCACTGGTCTATAGAAAATATTATTCAGGAATCAATCGAGACCTATGACGGTTATCAAGATGATATCAGGTACATTGTAGATTCCCAAAGAGACAGCGAGGGTAATTCTGACCCTGAGAGATTGCCACGACTCTACAATTTAATGCAGCCTGATAATCGGAGTTCAGAGGAAGAGTTAGACGATAACTTATTCCATATTTATATTTTTCCTTTTATTGGCAACACTTCCCAGGGTAACGCGATGAGTTCGTTTGGGTGGCACTCAGTTGTTGGATCTTGGTCTAACAAGCATAACGACGGAGGCATCCCAGAAAAAACACTCCTGATCGAAGCTCAACAAAATTTTGTTCGAGGGTCCCTCGCCAGAACTATTGCCCATGAGCTCGGTCATGTATTGAGTCTTGGTCATGATTGCGAGCAGTGTTTGATGCATGCTCAAGGGTATGACATCAACGATACTCAGATTCAATCTGCTCGAGAAGAAGGTGCTAGAAGAAGTTATCAAGATCCTATGAGCATTGATATTTTGTCACTCGGTGATAGTTACACTATTGGTGAAAGCGTGTGCGGTACCTGTAGTTTTCCTGAACAATTAAAAAGTAGCCTCGAAGCAGAGTACTTAGAGCAGAGCGAGGTTACTTTGGAGGTGATAGCGAAAACCGGTTGGACGACCACTAATCTAAAGAATGCCATTGCATCTGAAGACCCCTCAGATGACTTTGACTTGGTGACTCTTTTAATCGGAGTCAATAATCAGTACCAAGGCAAGCCATTTAGTGTTTATGAAGCTGAATTTGTTGAGCTAGTGACAACTGCGATTTCTTTTGTGGGGGGTGATGAGAGTAAATTGATAGTAGTCTCGATTCCTGATTACGCATATACAACCTTTGGCCAAAGCGGTGACCGCCAAAAGATAAGTGCTGAAATAGATATGTACAACAGTTTTGCTGAAGATTACGCTAACGATAACAACCTTTCATATGTCTATATTACGGATATAACCAGAGAAGGGTTAGATAACCCAAGCTTAGTGGCACCCGATGGACTGCATCCGTCAGAACTTGCTTATCGTCGGTTTGTGGAGCGGCTAATGCCGATTGCACTAGAAAAAATCGAGTAGTTGAAGGTTGAGGCTGAACGCACGTGAATAATAGACTTCTTT
>ERZ767114.1187-NODE-1187-length-12759-cov-7.352626_pt1 | contig 12759 bp, 10 predicted proteins | sample MGYA00374952_ERZ767114 | MGnify/ENA primary metagenome ERZ767114 (study PRJEB28939, sample SAMN06267156) | marine metagenome | isolation source: Columbia River Estuary | place: USA:Columbia River Estuary, USA | collected 2012-05-05 ...
GTTTCGTAGCTAACGTGTTCATGTCTGTTGCAGATGATCAGCATAAGCCTATGATGCACGCATTACGTCTAGCTCCTACTGTTGAAGCATGGCGTGACAGTGAAGAACGCGCTGATAAATATCAGACTATTACACGTTACGGCTTCGGTTGTCAGCGTACTGATACATTGGCAGTCGTTTTGACTGACCCAACTAAATTCACAGTTTAAGGAGTAACGTATGACTTTAGAATATGATGCAAACGTGTTGCCTGTACAGCGTAAATACGGCCCACAAAAAACTAGTAAGAAGTTCGGTGGTGTCTATGGCACTAAAGATGGTTATCTACAAGCTGAATGGGTATTCGATGCAACGGATTCCCCTGCTGCTGCAGTAACTAATCTTGAACAGAAACTTCCTGCTAATGCAGTTATTATGACATTGCATGTGGAAGTAGTAGAAGCAGTTACATTCTCTTCAGGTGCAGACCGTACTGGTATGACAGTACAGAACGTAATTGGAGATATTGATACTACTGCTGAAGCTGTAGGTATTACTGCAGGTACTTTCTTTAAATCTAGTGTCTCCTCTGGCACTGTTGGTACTTCTGCTGCCGAGCTAGTTTCTACACTAGCTGCTACTGGCGGTTCTACAGGTACTATCGCAGGTGGTAAGCTTCGCGTATTGGTTGAGTTTCTTAACCGTAGCTAAGTAAACGATGGGGGCGCAATGCCCCCTTCTTCCTTCCCTTAAGGAGATTTATATGGCAGAACATTCGACATTACCAGAGGCTCAATTACACAATCCTAAAGGATTCTCCACTGCAGCTTCTTCAACTATACTATGGAAGAATGGATCTGGCACTCTATCATGGTCAACTCCTACATCTATTTTAGCTACTGGCATAACTGATACAAGGAAAGCATTAATCTCAGATGGTTCTGGTGGTTCTGCTTGGCAGTATCCAATGATTCATGGTGGAGTCTATTACCCTAGTGTACCTACGCCTGTAACTATTACAGGAAGTGGTGCTGCTGATGTATTAATTAGTAATCATAACATTACAACAGGCGTAGCTGGTACTCCATTCATAACTACTACTTCTACAGTAGGATCCCATTCTGAATTTACAATGGGTACAGATGGTACAATTACATACACAGGTTCACTAACTAGGCATTTCCATATAGCTATCACAGTCTCATGTTCCACTTCTGCTCCCACTAGCAAAACTGATACAGTTAAGTGTATTATGTATCATCAAGATTCTAGCGCAGGTGTAGCATGGTTGCCTATCACTCATTCAGATATTAGAATGACTGCAAGTAAAGATTTACGTAGTAGCACAGCTATCCATGCTGACATTATGATGAATGCAGGTGATAAAATTACTATCGCACTACAGAATATTACAGACGTACATGACATTAAAATAAATACTTTTTATATGTTTGCAATGGGAATGGTAGGGGAATAATATGCCCAAATATACATTACTTGAATTAGTACAGAAGGCAGCAAGGGCTATTGACTCTGATGAGATAGCTAGTATATCTGACACTCCTGAGAGTTTGGATATTGCTGCTATTGCAGAAGATACATTCTATGAACTCATCAGTAAAAGAGATTGGCCTCACCTCCGTACATTAGTACAAGGTACAGCCAGTGTAACCTACCCTAGCTACATGGGTATTCCTGTGCGAGTTAGAGAGATTGATAGTGTACGATACAATCGTAAGAAGACTGCAGGTGCTGTGGATCTATACGAAGAGATTATATACTTAGATCCAGAATCATTCCTTGACTTACAGAATAACTTAAACAGTAGTGCAAGTAACGTAACTACTGCTACAGATCCTAGCGGTGTAACATATAATATCCGTAATGATATAGCTCCATCCTACTACACATCCTTTGATGATGAATGGCTTGCATTCAATAGTTATAATGCAACATTAGATAATAACCTACAGTCCAGTAAGTCTCAGATTGTAGTGATACGAGATCCTGTATGGACTAGTAGTGATGTGTTTGTACCTGACCTACCTATAGAAGCATTCCCTTTATTAATATCTGAATTGATTGTGAATGTAGGTATGGTATTTAATCAAGAAGCTAACGCTAAAGAAGAACAAAAGGCTGCCCGTCAGATGAGACGTATGGCAGGTAAGAGTTGGACAGTTGAACGTAACATAGGGATTCCTGATTATGGCAGAAAGTAAACTATTGAAAGCACGTTGGTCTGCTGATAAAGCTAGCCTTGTCGAGGTGTACTACGAAGGTGGTGGTAAACTACCTGAGATTCTATCTGGTGCTTATACTAGCACAAAGGATGCTACTAAAGCTATTGACCTATACTTAGCTAATAGCAAGAAGTCAACAGGAATGTCTGGGGGTAAATAATGCCTCGTTCAACTAGCGAAGTAGCATTTCACAATTTCAATAAGGGACTACATACAGAGAGTAGTCCTTTCGCATTTCCTCCAGATGCTCTATCTGTTGTAGATAACGTAGAATTAAAAGCTGATGGTACAGCTAGACGTAGATATGGAGTAGACTATGAGGCAGGCTATGGACTGTTAGCTAGTGTTGCCTCTACTTCAGAATTTGGATCTTTACCAACTAATAGTTATAAGTGGGATAATGTAGACAATGATCCTGATGTAACATTAGGATTAATTCAAGTTGGTAATAAGTTATATGTACTTGATATATCTGTAGCTGCTCCCTCTGCTCCATCTGCAGCAGCTAGTTTATTATATACATTAGATATGGGAACAGCGTCTACATTCGCATCTTGGACTGGTAATAGTAAACTATCATTTACTGCGTTAGAAGGTTTTCTAATTGTAACAGCACCTACTTTGAACAATGTATATCGTATGTATTGGTCAGGTAGTGTGCTAACCCCCACTGCCATTGAGGTTGAAGTACGAGACTTCTGGGGTGTAGACGATGGTCTAACTGTAGCGGAAACTTCTACAGGTGCATTAACTGCAACACATCATTACAACCTATTGAATCAAGGGTGGACTTCTGGTGCACTAACTACTTATGGAACAGCTCCTAATCCCACTAATGCACAAGTGTGGTGGCTCGGTAAAGATAGTAGTGATAATTTCTCTAAGTCATTATTAAACAAGCAAGACTTCGGAACTACTCCTGCATCTAAGGGTAGATTTATCATTGGAGTTAAGACTAGAGGTGCATCTCGAAAAGATGCAGTTGACCCTATATCCTTAATTCTTCCTTCTGATGAAGAACAGAAAAACTTTACAGTTGTGGCATCGTTCTCAGGGAGAGCATTCTATGCAGGACTAGATTCAGATGTTTCTGCAGGTGATAACAAATCTCCTAACACAACAGCTATGGTGTTCTATTCACGATTAGTTAGTAATGAAAATGATCTAGGTAAGTGTTATCAAGATGCTGACCCTACATCAGAACATGACAGTGTATTAGTTCCTACTGACGGTGGATTCTTAAAGCTTGCAGGCGCAGGATCTATTATACACATGCAAGAACTAGCAGGAAGACTTATTGTATTTGCCACTAATGGTGTGTGGGAAGTGTTTGGGGGAGAAGGTGAGTTTGCTGCAGATAACTATGTAACTAGGCAGCTGTCAGACATCCCTGCATTAAATGAAGATAGTATATTATCAGCAGAAGGCTCTCTATTATACTGGGCTGACGCTGGTGTATACGCTGTATTACCTGACACAAGTACAGGCCGTATGACTGTAACTAACATTATCTCTAAGACAATTCAATCTCATTATAAAAACATTCCTTCACTAGGTAAGTTGTATGCTACTGGTTTTTATGACTCATATTCTAAAGAAGCTAGATGGTTATACGGTGATTATACAGCCTATAATGGTTCATTTTTAAATAGATATAATAAAGAGATAGTGTTTAATGTTGTAACTCAGAGTTGGACTGAGAATACATTCGATGTATCAGTATCCACGTATCCATTTATCATAGGCTACTTTGAAACACCGCCTATAGCTAGTGACCTGAACGAAGAAGCAGTACTAGTCGGTGGTGTAGAGGTAGTAGTGGGTGTAGATCCAGTGTTCATAACTGGAACTAAGAAAATATCTTCTATTATCGAACGTAAGTATATTACTGCTGTGTTGAATGGTGGATTTTATGATCTAACTTTAAGTGAACTTAATGATACGTCTTTCGTTGACTGGAGTACTGCCGTAACTGGTGGTGTTGCAATGGATTCTGTTATGGAGACTGGTGAGATTCCATTCGGTGATGTATTTAGACATAAGAACACACCTTATATATACACTCACTTCAATCGTACAGAGAGTGGATTCACTGACTTAGGTGGTGGTGCTGTATCATACCTAACTCCATCTAGCTGTAATGTACAGGCTCGTTGGGCATTCAGTGATAGTAGTGGAAGTGGATATTATGGAACTGCTGTAGAGACTTATAGATTTAATAGGCTATATATTCCATCAGGATTAGGCGATTCATTCGACTACGGACATAGTATAATCTCTACTAAGACTAGAGTTAGAGGTAGAGGGAAGTCTGTTAGATTTAGATTCTCCTCCACTGCAGGTAAGGACTTCCAGTTAGTTGCATGGGGTGTTCCAGTGAAGGCAGGTGCTAGTATATGATACGCTTCGCAAATACAAAAGATATTCCCGACCTATTAGCTATGGGACGTAAGTTCTTTGATTGTTCAGGGTACTCTGAGACAGGTGATTATAATACAGAAGTTACTACAGATCTATTAAACATACTCATATCTAATAACTGGTGTCTAATTACAGAAGGCGGAATGATCGGATGGATTGTAACTCCAATGTATATGACTGGTGTTCTTCAGGCATCTGAATTATTCTGGTGGGTAGACGAAGACAAGAGATCTACTGGCTTAGGGTTAGAATTAATACAGGTGGCAGAAGACACTGCTAGATTACAAGGTGCAAAGTATATGACTATGGTGTACATAGATGATTTGAATGGTGAAAGAATGGGCATCCTATATAATAAATTAGGGTATAAACAGAAAGAACACACTTGTGTGAGGGAATTATAATGGCAGCATTTACAACTGCGTTATTGGCAATTTCTACAATTGCAAGTATAGACCAAGGTGCTAAGGCAGCTAGGGCACAGAAATCACAGCAAGCAGAACAACAGAAGATTGCTAACTTACAGACTGCCCGTAACCGTAGGTCACAGATACGACAGGCTAGAGTTGCCCAAGCTTCATCTTCATTCCAATCACAAGCACAAGGGATGGAAGGTAGTAGTGTATTGGGAGCACAAGCAGGAATACAGTCTCAGCTTAATGCTAACTTAGGATTTATGAATCAGACAGGTCAAGCTGCAGAGCAATCTAGTATCTTTGCACAGCAAGCTGCAGATGCTAGTAGTAGATCTCAGGCATACGGACAAGCTGCTAATTTATTCCAGAGTGCAGGTGACTGGGATTGGGGAACTAAACCTACTACACCAACGCCACAGGTTAGCGGTTCTCGAAATCATAGAACTATAGGATGATGACATGCTAATAGAAGAAGGTAATTCTGTATCACCATCACTACTAGGTGAGAATAAAGACGAGATGCCTAGCTTGTTAGGTGTTACTGCAGCTCCTGTGTATACGTCAGAGAGCAAGTCGCGTGCTATGTATGCTACTGCAGTAGAGAGTGTTGTAGATGAGCCTACAGACGAACAGGGAGTGCTTGCTAAGTATGATGTAAACTTGGAGGGATTGTCAGGGGATAACAGAGATGCAGCTTCTTCTATCATTGTTGAAAAGTTTAATGCAAGTATGGCTTCGAGCCTTTCACAACTTCTTGAGGAAGATCCTTCAGAAGAGAATACACAGGATGTAGTTGATGCATATCGACAGACTTCCGTTATGGCTAGTGAAGATCCTATACTAGACACATTCATTAAGGCTGTATCTTTAACTGACAACAACGTAGAGAAGAATACATTCGTACAAGAGTATGCTTCCATAGTAGCAAGACAAGCAATGGAAGAGCAGGGTGGATTCGAGAGTGTATTGCGTACACTGCAGATGTTTGTTCCTCTATCTCACACACTAGATACACTAGACATCACTGGCATTGAGATATTTGATAATACAAAGAGTATGATTAGGGGCTTTCAACAGATGAGTCCTGAAGATAAGATTAAAAAGCTACGTCCTTTATACTTAGGTTTGCTAGAGAATGCAGATGGCAATGAAGGAAGAGCAGTAGAAGAGATGATGCGACTAGTGTATGGTGATGACAGTCGTGGATTAGAATTATTCCTTGATGGTGCAGATGTACTATTAACCTTCACTCCTTTAGCCCTATTAGCTAAGAGTAGAGGGATGGCTAAGGTTGCTAATGAAGTAGGTAATGCTAAGAAGGCAGGTGAATATAATAATGCAGCACTGTCGTCTCCTGCAATGGCAGAGATTATGGGTGTAGATCCACTAGTAGCTGCAGCTAACACATCTCCATTTAAGTTTGAACCTCTATTAGCAGAGGCTACTGATGGTATTGCACACACAACAGTAGATGCAGTGAGTGCTGCTAGACGAGACATACAAACTACATTAGGTGAGTTACATGATGTACCATTACGTTCTATCTATCGACCTGATGTAGAAGATAGTATCCAGTCTTCATGGTTGAAGGCAGAGAATGATGATCTAGCCAAGTTATCCTCTAAGGAAGGATCAACAATAGAGGCTGAGATCTTAGATAGTAATGACTATGGATTTACAGTTAAGACATTCATCTCTAATGGGGATGATGTTGAACCTATCACTAAGGTTGTTAAGTATACTAAGAATGATGCAGGTGGACTTGACGTAGTAGAGAGTGGTGATGTAGCAGGTTATGTAGGATCTCCTGAAGTATGGATGAATAAGATATTCAGAGGATCTGTAGACGAAGCTACACTCATTGGTCTTACAGAAGGTCATGCGTTAAACATATTACAACGTGCAGCTAAGCAAGCTATCCCTAAGAATGCAGAAAGTGTTAAGAAGTTAGATGACATCCTGTTAGCAGGAGATGACACTGGTGTTGTATATACTATAAATGAATTGAAGAGTGGTATTCCAACTCATAATGGAATAAGAGTCCTGAATACTGATGATGAAATAGCTGCATACTACGCACAACGAGACTTATTCGACACCTTACACCAGATAAAGAACAAGCAGATTGTAGATCGCAAGGTATTTGAGGGTGGTGTAGGTGTAAAGATTAATGAACGGAAAGGAACTACTACTATTGGTGGTAAAACTACTGAACATTGGGGTACATCTAAGATTGTATACAATGCTGATAGTAAGAAGGCAATGGATGTAGCTACTGCTAATAAATTATTCAAAGAAGGTGGTTATAAGAAGGTATTCTTAGACGCTCCTATTGAATTTGGTGGTGATATTGGCAGAGTTACTGCTGCTATCGTACCTGAAGGACGTATCGTAGGCTATCCTAAGCAAGCTTTACAGTATAGTAAGGGGTATGTACCTCGTAACTGGGTGAATGTCTACTATGCAGCACGTAAAGAAGTAGCAGTGTTGCACAATGGAGAGAAATTAAAGGAATATCAGACCACTAGGTTCTTCGATAACAAGAAAGAAGCTGATGCTTACGTAGCTAAGTGGAAAGAAGAGAACCCAGATGGCAATATGGCTGCTGTATTCCGTGATGAACGCCCTTCTGCTGAAGTAGAGAAGGATGTTATCAATGGATTCGGTGGATTGTATGGTACATCTCGTAGTAATCGTAAAGTGTTGATGGGAATGAACGGTGATGAGCCTGTACGAGTGAGTGCATTGCGTGCATTAGATGCAAACATCAATCATATCTCCAACTCTATGCCTCTTAATAACTTCCGTATGGGTATGCAAGCTACATGGGAGAAGAGTGCTAGTAAATGGCTAGAGAATCCTAGAGATCCAATGAATAGTAACTTCCTACCTGCAACTCCTGCTAAAACAGAGGTAGCATTGCGTAAGAGTAGAGAGTGGATGAGAGATCAGATGCGTATACCTGCTGAGAGTGAGCGTAGGTGGGGTAATATCATGCGTAGTCTTGGTGAATGGATGGAAGGTAAGCCTTTAATTGGAGATAAGGCTAGTAAGTGGGCACTTGACATGGGTGCTAGAGATCCATTCGCAGCATTAAGAGCAGGTGCATTCCATGCTATGTTAGGATGGTTTAACCCTGCACAATTACTAGTACAAGCACAGTCTGCTTCTGTAGCATTATCTTTACACCCTACATTAGCACCTAAAATCCTACCACAAGTATTTAGATTGAGAGCAGGCATTAACACTCACATGAATGAAGAGGCTTTACGTAAGATTGCTAAGGCTTCTGGTATGGACGGTGATGAATACGTTAAGCTTGTGCAAGATTACAACAAGGCAGGATTACAACAGAGTTTGAAGAGTAGTGCTGACTACAATGCAGCCTCATTAGGCTATGCATTAGATGCAGGTGTTATTAGTAGATCTGCAGATAAGGGATTGGTGTTCTTCCGCGAAGGTGAAAGCTTTGGTCGTATGTATTCTTGGCTAGTGAGTAGGGATAAATGGTTGAAGAGTGGTAAGAGTATCAAGACACAGAAAGATATTGATGCCATCACTTCAGACAGTATTCGTATGACCTTGAATCTACACAGAGCGAACCGAGCACACTGGCAGAAGGGTGCACTGTCTATACCTACACAGTTCTGGCAGATTAATGCTAAGTTTATTGAAGCATTACTACCAACTGCATTAGGTAGTGGTAAGTTCACAGGCTTCGAGAAGTCTAAGATATTACTAGGTCAAGCCATGTTGTATGGTGGTGCAGGTGTACCACTAGCAGGTTTCTTGAACAATGGATTGGATGCATTGATGGGTGAGGATCACCAGATGAGTGCAGAAGAACTAGAGATGAGACGTAATGGATTGGCAGGATTGTTCCAAGAGATGATATTTGGAGATGTACTGCAAGGTAGTGGTCGATTGGCATTAGGTGGTGGTATTAAAGACATAGCCATAGGTATTGCTGACATGGGTAATGGTGATATGCCTGAGATTAACAAGGCATTTGGTGCATTCGGTGGTGCAGGTAGCAGAGTATTCAATGCTATCGGTGAACTAGGCCCATATCTAAATCCTAACACTAACCTAGACATGACATTGAATGAACTAGAAACTGCCATCACTGCTGTGACTGACGTTGTATCTTCATTCAATAACTTCCACACTGCATCTATCTGGTATCGAACTAAGTCCATGACAGATAAGAACGGCAATACATTATATGACTTACATGGTGATGAAGGTAGCTTGATCATAGGTAAGGCATTAGGACTACAGCCAGATAAGATCAATGAGATATTTGAACTGCATAACTATCAACGTGAGAGGAAGCAGATGGTATCTGCTACAACTGAAGCTGTACTAGGTGAGTATAATAAACTATTCTCTAACTTCGAGATTAGATCAGATGCTAACCAAAAGAACTTCTCCAATCGTATAGCTGTACTGCTATCTCCACTATCTCCTGTAGATCAGAAGAAAGTTATGGAAGCTGTAGCAGGTAGATGGGCTGTAAAAGGTAGCAGTGAAGAGGAAAATCTAATCAACGCACTAGAATCTGTAATGGAGACTGGAGTCACTGAGTTTAAGAGTGGACACCAGACATTGAAACTGAATAAGACTTACGTGGAGAGTACACAATAATGGCAACTATAACTAGAGAACTCTCGGATGCTCCTGCTGTCACCTTCTCTCGCCAAGGAGTAGGCTCAGATGCTGCTGCACAGGCGATTAAGCTTGTAGGTGGACTAGTAGAGGGTCAAGTAGAGAAGCAAGCTAAGGTACGCACACAGACAGCTATGGGGGATTATACCTCTACGATTCTAGGTGCTGAACAACAGAAGGCTAATGTTGGTGAGCAGATCAGACAACTGAATGATCAATACTTACAACAGAATCCAAACTCTCCTGCAGCTAAAGCTTATTTAGATCAAATCACTGCACTACGTAACAGTAGTGAACAGGGTTTGAAGGGCATTGACACTCGTATTAGAGCAGCACAGGCTGCATTCCGTACTAATAACCCTTCTCTTATGACATGGGCTAATGGTATTGATGGTGCTGTACTAGGTAAGAGTAGTGAGGGTGGATCTGGGGATGCACAAACACTAGCTGAGAAGGCTAACAATGAGGAAATACTAGCTGCACGTAAGGTTGGATTAACTCAACAGGAATATCAGAAGGTTAAGGCTGAGCAGAATGTCATTGATGCTAATGTTAGATCTATAGCTTTACAATTAGCTAATGGGGATACAGGAGTAGCAGTGGACTTCGTTGATAGTTCAACTTCTGCACTGAAGATGAATGCTACATCAGCTATCGTAGCTGCTGCTAATGAAATGGGTGGGCTATCTCCTGCTGCTGCCTTAGATATGCGAGCACAGTTAGAATATAACTGGGTGCAGAGCAGTATTGAAACTAGGAATGAATTGCGTAAGCGTGGTGTTATCTTAACTGATGCTATGAATGCTAGTTTAGAATTTCCTACTCAATACTTTGATGCTCTTATGGATGATGTATCTGGCCAAGTATGGCAGAAGGCCATTCGTGACATCACTACTACAACTAATTATAACAATGCTGTTACAAGTGTTCCTATCTTAGCTAAGGCTGCAGCCACCTTCGGTGGTGATCCTGCGACAGTGGCTAGGTTCAGTAGTGGTATATCTAGTTGGTTAAATACTTATACAACAAAAGGCGAAGCTGCCTTACGCACTATGGCACTTGGTAATCCAGACATAGCTACATTCCTAGATATGTCTAAAGGTGCAGGTGGACTAGCACAGGTACAACTTGACTGGTCTAACTACCTAAGTGGTGGAGAGAAGGCTTATTCTCCTACTCACCCTATCCTCCCTGCATTAGAGAGTGATCTGTCAGCACAAGCACTGGGTGTATTGCCTATGGATGCTGTGCAGGTGGTTAATGCTACAGATCTAATTACTACAGATGTATTTAGTGGTAATGATGATGCAGCTAATGCCTTACTTAACCCTTCATACCTTCGTGTAGCTGTACAAAAGAACCCTGATTTCATAGGAGCATTAGTTAATAGTAGTGCACCTGCTACTGCAGCAGTCCTGACCGACATGCTACCAGTATTGAGAGATAAAGGATGGACTCTTGTTGCTACACCTAATGATAAGGTAACTCCTCCTACTAAATTGACAAGTAAGAAGTGGGAAGGTAGTAACTATTTCTCTATTGTTGATGCTACTACTGGTGAACCTGTACGATTAAGAACTTCAGATAAGAAGAGACTTGCTTCCTTGAATGGTGCTGCTACATTACTAGCAGGTGGTGGTAAAGTGGTGGTTGATAAGTATATTGACGAGACAATCAATAGCAATGTCATCAATGTAAAAGATAAGCAACTCAGTGAAGAGTTAGATAGTGCTTATATGCACCTAGCTATGTTAAATGCTAGAAAGCCTACCTTTAAATATGGTATGTTATATCGTAACGATGCACAGATAGCTGAAGCTAGACGAGATAATGATGAAGAGATCGCTATCCTAACAAGAGAGATTCAAGGATTACAATCTGAGATTACTAATTACATACAGAGTGGTGAGGCTACTGAGAAGATTCAGAAGTGGGCGTTGAGTGCAGGTAAGCGTACTGAACCTACTCCTGTAGATTCTACTAAGCCTAGTCACTCAGCTCAAGCAGCTAAGTTTCTAGCTGCCGAATCAAATGATAGGGAGAGTCCTACGTTTACTAAGCAAGATCCTTCCACATGGTCTGAGGATACAACTCCAGTAGTAAGTAAGTTATACACTAAGTTAGCAGGCATCGAAACAGAGCAGTTTAAAGGTAGTGATAAGTTCCTTAGAACCCAAGTCAAACCCGCTAAAGGTGAAACTGGATCAACAGCCTATGGCCCTGTTCAGATAACCAAAGGATTAATGTCGGGTTATGTGGGAAACAAGTCAGACATAGAGTTTAGTGCTGACGAGAAAGACTACATAGATAGATTTATGAAGCAAGGTGAAGCGTTTGCTGCCTATGGCAATGGTGATTGGGAATCCATACCTGAAGGATCTACTGTTGAAGTGTTAGGTGTCGAATATACAAGGGATGAAGTTAAGAATACATTTGAGTATGGCAAGGCAGGCGTACTAACCTCACCTACAGATCAAAAGCTATATGATTCTGTTGCTAAGAAGATAATGGCTGATGTCTTGAATGGTGTAGGCGGAGATGTAGCTAAGTTCGCACAGGTTTGGCGCTTTGGCAATGTCAATACTTCACAGGTCGCATACGAAGGCAGGCTAACCGAATAAGGAGATAGGGAATGGAATCTAAGGAGGAAGGCTATCTTCTAGCAAGGGTGGAGAGCATGGAAAATGACGTTAGAACCCTAAAGGGGGAAGTGTCTGCTCACATGAAAGATGAAGAGCGTTATCGTAAGGAGGACAGTAAGGAGCGGGATGCAGCTAGGAAGGTGTTACATGCTAAGCTTGACGATATAAAGAATGATTTAAATATATATCGTGCAGTGTGGATGTTACTTAAGACTTTCGCACTAGCATTAATTGCTACTATAGTCTATTGGTTCGATAACATTCTTACATTTTTAAAGGGGTAGATATGAAAGCTTATGTACTATTGCTGTCCTTACTATTGACAGGTTGTAGTGCTTTGGATCTAATTAACCCCCTCTCAGGAGGGGGAGTTAACTCCAATGCACAGGT
>ERZ767114.1193-NODE-1193-length-12736-cov-1.671854_pt1 | contig 12736 bp, 10 predicted proteins | sample MGYA00374952_ERZ767114 | MGnify/ENA primary metagenome ERZ767114 (study PRJEB28939, sample SAMN06267156) | marine metagenome | isolation source: Columbia River Estuary | place: USA:Columbia River Estuary, USA | collected 2012-05-05 ...
GGCAGTCATAAAACCGCCACCACCGCCACCGCCACCGCCGATGCCAAGACCGCCGCCTTCACTGCGTTGCAGCAAAACTGTAATGACTAGCCCGATGGCGATCAGAATGTGAATGGTCAGAACCAGCGTTTCCATGATCTTTTATTTTCCTGCAAATAAGGTTGTTGCGCCGCTTATATGGTTTCTTGGACTGTTTTTCAACCAAAATGCCGCAAATGACAGCTTTGACAGCCAATCGGGCGTATTTTTCCGAAAAGTTAAGATTTTGACATTTGCAAAACCGCCGACTCGCAGATCGAATCAAACGCCGCCGCATCGAGGCTGGCACCGCCAACAAGCGCCCCATCAACATGATCAATCGCAAAAATCTCTTTTGCATTATCGGCATTCACCGACCCACCATAAAGAATAGGCAGCGGAGATTTATTGCCGTTCTGGCTTTTTGGCAATTCGCTGGCAATGGCCTGATGCATCGCTGCGATATCGTCAAGCGATGCTACTTCGCCAGTGCCAATTGCCCAGACCGGTTCATAGGCAATCATTACCCGGCCATAAAGGCCATCGTCGCCATGCAGCAGATTTGCCGGCAATGACGCATGTAATTGATCGATCACAATCTGTTCGGCTAGTCCGGCGCGGCGTTCTTCCAAAGTTTCACCAAGACAGATCATCACATCAAGATCATGTGCCAATGCCTGCAATGCCTTTGCTGCGATCAAGGCACTTGTCTCACCATGATTGGCGCGGCGTTCCGAATGACCTAAAAGCACCAAAGACGCACCGCAATCGCGAAGCATCGCCGCTGATACATCGCCCGTATGCGCCCCCGACTCATCTTGATGGCAATCCTGACCGCCAAGCCGGACATCGCTTCCCTCAAGCCGCACCGACATTGGAACCAAAAAAGGGTGCGGCGCAAACAGGATGCGGGTGACTGGCTCAAAGCGGTGCACCGTAAATGCATTTGCTAGCTGGCCAGCCACCGCTAACGGTGGGTTCATTTTCCAATTTCCAGCAACAATCATTGGTCAAATCCCGCTATCATTGCCCGCTACCATTGGTAAACTTCATTGGCAGATGTTAGATCAAAGAAACCATCGCGGCACTCTTTGATCAGTGCCAGATAGCGTGACATTACCCCCTCGAACGTCATCATGCCAGCCTTCTGATCAACCCCTTTCGGCAATTTGACCAAAAAACCCTGCTTTTTCGCTCAGAAACTCATTATTTTCCGATATTGAAGTTGCCCCACTTGTCGGCAATCTTTATTACCAATATGAAAGATTTTGATCTTCAGGCCAAACCGCCTGACCAACAAAGAAATGGACGACACAAAAATGCTACAGGCAATGCGCAGCGGTACCAAATCTCCAATCATGAAGTTTTTTCTCCTGTTTTTGGCAGGTGGCTTTGCGTTATGGGGCATTGGTGATGGCACAACCGGCCTTATTGGTGGCAGCGATAAAGCCGTCTCGGCTGGTGAGGAATCGGTATCGCCGCGTGAAGTTGCAATGGAGTTCGAGCGCACGCGCCGCAATTATCTGCCAAACAGTACTGTAGGCGAGGCGCTTCAAGGCGGTTTGTTAAATGACATTATGGGCGCAATGTCGCGCGATGTCTTGTTTCGTGCCGAAAATCGTTCGCTTGGACTGACCGTTACCCGCGATATGCAGCGTGACGCCATTGTCAATGAAGGCTCGTTCAAGGATGAGCTTGGTAATTTTTCCGAAGGCCGCTTCATGCAGACCCTTGCCAATGCTGGCATGTCTGAAGGTGAATATCTGCAGCGTGTTGATGGCGTATTAATGCGTGATCAGCTTGTTGGCGCTTTGGCATCCGGATCACGCTTTGATGAGGCCAGCGCCCGCATTGTGGCAGCTTACGACCTTGAGCGTCGCCGTGTGCGCCTGACCAGCTTTCCGGTAACGCCCGAAACAATCGAAGCGCCAACCGAAACTGCGCTTGCTGCCTATTTTGCCGAAAATAAATCTGTCTATGACGCGCCCGAGTTGCGCAGTGCAACAATTGCCAGCATTTCGGCTGATTTGATTGCCAGCAGCATCGAAATTACTGATGCCGAAATTCAAACCGCATTTGAAAACCGCATTGACGAGTTCAGCACCCCAGAAACACGCCAGATCCGGCAAATGGTGTTTGACGATAAGGCAACCGCTGATACCGCCCTGTCCCGCCTGACAGCAGGTGAGGACTTTGCCGCGGTTGCGGCCGATATGCTGAATTGGACAGAAGCTGACACTGATCTTGGCACGGTGACAAACTCGGCGCTTGATCCGGCGCTTGCGGATGTAGCGTTTGCGACTGCGACTGGCACGCCTGCCGGCCCTGTTGAGTCAGCCTTTGGCCAGCATATTTTGGTTGTTGACGCGATTACCGAAGGGGGCGCGGCCAAGCTTGATGATGTGAAGAAAAAGATTGTCGGTGCGCTTCGTGCAGAAAATTCAATCGGCATTCTTTATGACAAGGTCAATGAATTTGAAGATGCGCTTGGATCGGGGGCGACTTTGGCTGAAGCTGCGGCCAAGGTTGGCGGCACGCTTGCCGAAATCAATAATGTCAGCCGCAATGGCCTCGACATTGATGGCAATCCGGTAAATGGCGATGGTGCCGACCTTATTCAGGATAGCGCCGTTCTTGATCTGATTTGGACAAGTGCCGTGAATGAAACAAGCGTTATCCAAGAAGGTGGTGACGATATGTTCTTTGCGGTTCGAGTCAATTCGAAAAGCCCACAAACCGAACGAAGCCTGAATGATGTAAAAAGCCGCGCCATTGCCGATTGGAAATTAGTGCAGGCAATCAAAAAGGCCAAAGCCAGCGCCGAAGCTGCAGTCAAAGCCAATGATGATAATGGCACAATCACCGAGCCTTTCCGCCGCAACGGTCTTGGCCTTGATCATCAGGCTGCGGGTCTGATCGCTAATAAAGCCTTTTCGCAGGCAACTGGTGCAAGCAGCATTGTCGAAACCGGCAGTGAAGCCATCGCTGTTAAAACAATCGAGATTGTCGCTGCTAAAGACGCCGAAATTGACGAAACCAGCAAAATCGTTATCGAAGTGATGAATAATGCCCTGCAAGAAGACATGCTGAATATGGTGTTATTATCCTTATCGGAAAAACATGACCTGCAACTGAATGTTGCACCGGTTCAACAATTGTTGGTTGGAAGCCAGCAATAGTGCTTGCCAGCAGTGAAAATTTCGACAGATTTGCGGCGCAATTTCAGGCTGGCAACCGCCAGCTTGTCTCGCGGGTTCTTGTCGCTGATACCCAGACACCAGTGTCGGCCTATCTAAAGCTGGCTGGTAACAAGCCAAATTGCTTTTTGCTGGAATCGGTCGAAGGCGGCGAAGTTCGCGGCCGGTTTTCGGTGATTGGTCTTGCCCCTGATTTGATCTGGCGTTGCCGTGATGGCCGCGCTGAAATCAACATCACACCAGCCGATGATGCCGGGTTCCAGACGGAATCACTGGCGCCGCTTGAATCGCTTCGCGCCTTGATGCGCCAATCTGAAATGCCTGATACTGGCGATCTGCCGCCAATGGCCGCCGGATTATTTGGCTATTTCGGCTATGATATGATCCGGTTAATCGAAACCATTCCCAACGCCAATCAAGCGGCGGTTGAGATGGATGATTCATTGCTATTGCGGCCATCGCTCATTGCCATTTTTGACCGATTAAAAGACAATATCACCTTGGTGACGCAAATTCGCCCAAATGACTGGGCCGATGCCAAATCAGCATGGAAAGACGCGCAATCACGGCTTGCCGCTGCGATCGAGGATTTGGACCGGCCATTGCCGCATACGGAAATGGGCGATGCCAACACCCCGCTTCCCGAGCCCGAAACCAATATGGAAAAATCAACCTTTTTGGAAATGGTCGCCAAAGCCAAGGATTACATCCGTTCGGGTGATGTGTTCCAGATTGTGCTATCCCAACGTTTCAGCATTCCGTTTCATCTTCCCTCGATCAATCTGTATCGGTCATTGCGGCGGTTGAACCCATCACCCTTTTTGTTTCATTTCAATTTCGGCAAAATGTCAATTGTTGGATCTAGCCCTGAAATTTTGGTGCGGTTGCGCGGCAAGGATGTCACCATTCGGCCGGTTGCCGGCACCCGAAAACGTGGCGAAACGCCTGATGAAGATGCGGCGAATGCAGCCGATCTGATGGCCGATATCAAAGAACGCGCCGAACATTTGATGCTTCTTGACCTCGGCCGCAATGATGTTGGCCGCGTGTCAAAGCCCGGAACCGTCAGGGTGAAGTCAAATTACGATGTCGAATATTACAGCCATGTGATGCACATCGCCTCGCAGGTTGAAGGTGAAATCCGAGATGATCTGGATGCGGTTGATGCGCTTATTGCCGGTTTTCCTGCTGGTACCGTTTCCGGCGCCCCAAAAATTCGCGCAATGGAATTGATTGACGCGCTTGAGCCCGACCGCCGCGGTGCCTATTCAGGTGCCATTGGCTATATTTCGGTTGCAGGTGATCTTGATACCTGTATCGCTCTTCGCACGGCTGTGGTGAAGGATCAAACCATGTATGTTCAGGCTGGTGCTGGCATTGTCTATGACAGTGACCCTAACTCCGAATATGAAGAAACCCGCAATAAAGCGCGCGCCTTAATCCGCGCCGCTGGCGAAGCGCTTCGTTTCACCCATTAAGCCCGTAACGGATGATTGGTGCACGCGCTTGCGGCTGCATAGTGACACGCTGCAACTTGCTGAATCAAAAAGGCTTTGCACCATCGCATGGGCGGCACAGCAAGCTTGTGTTCTTACGCCACCTGAACCGCCGCCTCTTGTTCCAGTTGGGCATTACGCTTTACCTTCAACCACGCGTCTCTTGCCAAGCATTCACCGCTTTGCCTAGAGTGATCGTTGATGTCACGATTTGGCCATATCCAACGGCGTGATAAACCTCAGCGTGGTTATTCTGGCCTTATGGATTTACCAACCCTTTTATCGTTTAGCCTTTTTGCCTTTGTTGCCGCTTTTACGCCCGGGCCTAATAATGTGATGTTGGCGGCGTCGGGTGCCAATTTTGGCTTTCGTGCCAGCCTGCCGCATATTTTGGGCGTTTTTACTGGCTTTATGATCCTTGTCGTGGCGGCCGGATTTGGCCTTGCCAGCCTGTTTGCTGCGCTTCCCGCGCTTTATGATATTTTAAAGATAATCAGCATTTTATTTCTGCTTTATCTTGCTTGGAAAATTGCCAATGAGGGCCGAGCTGAAACGCACCATGATGACAGACCTTTGCGGTTTTGGCAGGCCGCCATGTTTCAACTGGTCAATCCAAAAGGCATTACCGTTATCATTTCTTCAGTCACTGCCTATACCAGCAGCGCGGCCAATCTTGCCAGCGAAGTACTTGTAATCTTCATCGTCTTGGCGCTGGTCACAATTGGGTCGACCTGTACTTGGACACTATTTGGCATTCTGATTGGACAGTTTTTGAAAACAGAAACCCGATTACGCCTGTTCAACATGGTGATGGCATCACTGTTATTGGCCAGTCTTTTGCCGGTATTGCTTCGCTGAAAACCAACCTGATTTGCCTTTTTTCCAGCTTTCTGGCACGGTTATCCAATGTGATCAGTAAACAAGCATGCTGAATTGCTGTATTTGCGAACTTTGGAAACCAATCGGTGATGACCGTGTTGCGGCAAACAATGGATATTGCCGCTTCACCGCGCCCGCCGCCATTCTACCACATCAGCTAAGCCGCAAAGATATATCCGAACGCAATAAATTTGAACTTCGCGAACGCGCCGTGCCGCCGCGCGTCTTTGAGCTCATCCATTCGATCACAAATTCACTATGGATCTGTGCGCAGGTAAAACGCCTCAAAACCAAACGCTAAATTCCGATCAATCGCATTGCATTTGGCCGATTTTCCGATAGGCTTATCATTAGGCAACAAACATCCTAAAGACAGCAAAGCATGAGCGCGACCACAAAAAAGGCCGATATGTCCCGTTATGTCACCAAAGCTAATCTTGCCGGCGCTTTTTTTGAAAATGCGGCCATGCTCAGTGAGAAACCGCTGTTGTTCCTTAAGAGCAAAGGCAAATGGACTGGTAAAAACTGGGACGAAGTTGCCGATTCGGTCAGACGGCTGGCTGGTGCCTTGGTTGCCGCTGGTATAAAGCCGCGCGACCGTGTTTTGATTAGCGCAGAAAACCGCCCCGAATGGGCCATTGCCGATTTGGCTGTTATGTCGATCGGTGCCATTGTTGTGCCAGCCTACACAACCAATACCGAAGATGATCATGTCTATATCATGGAACATTCCGGCGCGTTGATTGCCATTACATCCGGCGGCCTTCTTGCCAGCCGTGTCGCCCTTGCCGCGTCACGCGTTCAGCATATGCGCATGCTGATCACCATGGATCCTGACACCAAACTTCCCGATCTTGGCGGGCGAACGGTTCATAGATGGCAGGATTTGCTGGCCAAAACCGAACCTTTGGCCGATATTGACAGCCGGATCGCGGCGCAAGATAGCGATGATACCTGTTGTTTTGTCTATACATCCGGCACTGGCGGACGCCCCAAAGGAGTGATGCTGACACATCGGTCGATTCAGGCCTGTATTAACGCCTCAATCGAAATTCTAAGCGAGGGTGGTGTTGAGGAAAACCAGCGCTTTTTGTCACTTTTGCCCCTGTCACATTCTTATGAACATACCGCAGGCATGCATTTGCCAATCCAAACCAAATCAGAGGTTTGGTATTGCGAATCTGCCGAACAGATTGGCGCCAATCTGCAAGAAGTATCGCCAAGCCTGATGACAGCGGTACCGCGGCTTTATGACGTGCTTCACGAACGCATCATGCGCAGCATCCGCGCCAAGGGTGGCTTTTCCGAAGCCCTGTTCATGGAAACAGTCCGCCTTGGTCGCAAACGCCTTGAAGGCCGAACGCTTCTTCCGCATGAATTTTTCATCGATTTGCTTCTCGAAAGATTGATACGCCAAAAAATACAGGCGCGATTGGGTGGCAAGCTGAGATATTTCATCTCTGGCGGGGCAGCGTTAAATCCCGAAATTGGCAGTTTTTTCATGGCGCTTGGGGTCAAACTGCTGCAAGGCTATGGCCAAACCGAAGCATCGCCGGTGATATCGGCAAATCGCCCGGGCAAGATCAAGATCGAAACCGTCGGCCCGCCGGTCGCTGGCGTTGAGGTTCGCTTTGCCGATGATGGGGAAATTTTGGTTCGCGGTGATTTGCTGATGAAAGGCTATTGGCGCGACGATCACAGCACCGCCGCCACCATTCGTGATGGCTGGCTTTATACTGGTGATATTGGCACTTGTGATGATGATGGCTATATCACCATTACTGGCCGCAAGAAGGAAATCATTGTCAATTCAGGCGGCGAAAACATTGTTCCAAGCCGGGTTGAAGCCCTGTTGACCATCGAACCTGAAATTGAACAAGTGCTTGTTGATGGTGACCAGCGGCCATGGCTGGCAGCGGTGATTGTGCCAAGTGCTGAAGCGCGCGCCGCAGCCGTATCAGATGAAGCATTGAAATTACTGATTGCCGAGACGGTCGAGCGCGCCAATAGCCGCCTTTCGCAAATTGAAAGGGTGCGCCGATTTATTATCGCTGATGAAAGATTTACAACTGAAAACAGTCAATTAACAGCCACATTAAAAGTAAGACGTCATATCGTAAGAGCGCAATATCAAGATCGGATTGCCGCCCTTTATACGCGCGGCAAGCAGGATTAAATCACGCGCATTTTGTCAAAACCGATTTGCACCGCACCATCATTGCTGGCTGTTTATGACGGCTTGAATGTGGTTGCTTACTTCACCCATGTTGAGCTGCGCTTCGGCCCCAAATCATCGCGCATCAACTGGCTAAAGGCCTCGGCAAAATTGCGATTTGCTTCGCGGTTCTTTTTGAGAATAGCATCAAGCGGGATCACGATATCACCATCTTTACGCAGCCGCGGCGGGTCATAATTGCCAAACCCAGCGACCAATGTTTGCAAGGCTGCCATCAGTTCTTTTTCCTGCTCATCATACGCCATTGCCAACTCCTCTTGAATCTCAAAAAATATTCATTGTGACCTGAAAACAGTTTAACGGCACAGAGTGGCAAACTTCAAGTCACATTGGGGCCTTGATGTGACCATAGCGGCAAGATCTGAGGAAGATTCATTATCGCCGACTGTTCGCTAACAGCTATCTTTCAGCCGTATTCTGAACATTTTATTTGGGGTAACCGGCATTAGCTATTATCAAGGAGATTACAATTGCATGAAACAGCAACATTTGCCTTTTTTTCAGTCGCCAACAGGTGATCGGCCATTCTTGGCAATGGGTTTGTTGCTAGTCGGAGTTTTCACGCTGGCGCTTCAAGATGCAACGGTCAAACTGATTGCTCCTGAAACTTCGTTCTGGCAATTCCAGACAATTCGCGCCATCGGCAATGCGCTTTTTATTGTCATGCTTGCCATGATCAGTGGCGGCTATGGCCTGCTTGTGCCGCAAAACTGGCGTCCAGTCTATTTTCGCGCCGTCATGCTTAGCATCTGCATGTTTTGCTTTTTTTCTGGAGCACCTTATCTGACAGTCGCGCAGATGGCTGCCGGATTATATACCTATCCGCTTTTTATTTCGCTTCTTGCCGGACCAATTCTTGGCGAAAAGGTTGGCCCTTGGCGGATTGCCGCGCTGATGATTGGTGCCGTGGGTGCGCTGTTCATTCTTGACCCGCTTAATGCGCGTTTCTCGCCAATCCAGCTTCTTCCGGTTGCCGCAGGTTTTTTCTATGCTTGCAACATTCTGACCCTTCGCCATTCCTGCCGACATGAAAACCCATTATCGCTTACAATTGCGGTTGCGGTTTTGTTTTTTCTGACCGGCCTTGCTGGCATCGTGATTTTAACGCTATTTCCCATGCCGGCAGATATTGCGGCGGCAATGCCCTTTGTCGCGATTGGCTGGCCAGAATTGACCTGGCTGATATTTGGCGTTGCGATCGCCTGTTCGGTGCTGAACCTATCAGGCAATATCTGTCTTGCGCGCGCCTATCAGACGGCTGACAGCAGCTGGCTTGCACCGATTGATTTCACCTATCTTTTATTTGCTGCCTTTTGGGGACGGGTTATTTTCGAGGCATGGCCGCCGCAACAAGCACTTCTTGGCATGAGCTTAATTGCCTTTGCCGGCATCTTGACCGCATGGCGCGAACAAAAACGGCAGGCCAACTAAAAACCACAAGTAAGAGCCAAAAGACAGCATGGTTCAGACTTTGGCAATTCAATGGTCTGAATTCCTTTGAATTTCACTCGATCAACGGTAAGGTACTTACCTTGATCCCTGCCCTGTTTATGCAGATTGCTTTTACTTCTGGAGACTGTTTTATGAGTGAAATTCTGTCAAACCTAGCCGAAGATTGTCACCGGATTCTTAGCGAGACGCCCGGCCCAGATGGGCGAGAAAAGATTGCCAAATTGTTGCAAAACCTGCTTTCGGATCCGGCCAATGTCGAAACACTGGTTCCGCATACAACAGGTGAACGCGATTTGCTCTATCAAGATGCCGAGCTTGGCTTTTGTATTTTGGCGCATAATTATGACAGCCCAAAAACATCACCACCGCATGATCATGGGACGTCATGGGCGATTTACGCCCAAGCCCGCGGCGAAACCGAAATGCGCGATTTTGACAAGATCGAAGATGCCAGCGCCGAAAAAGCAGGCAAGGTTCAGGTAACACGCACCTATCGCCTAACCCCAGGGGTTGCCCATGTTTATAATGAAGGCGATCTGCATTCACCAACCCGCGAAGGGCCAACCAGCCTTGTCCGGATTGAAGGCACGGACATGAGCAAAGTGAAACGGTTCCGCTATGAACTAACCTAGCCGCCTATATCCATACTTTCGCCTCAATCTTGCGTCTCACCCGCTCCAATGCCTTTTAGGAAAATGATATGAGTTATGGATTATTCGCCGCGCTGTATGACGCTGGAACAAGCTTTTCCTTGATCGATAGCCGTGAGCGGCGCGACTATGTTGCCGGTCACTGGTTTGGCAGCACCAATATACCGCTTTCGCTTTTTTCAACGCGGCTTGGCTATCTTTTTCAGGAGCCTGATTTTCCAATTCATTTTCTTGATTGGCAAGATAAGGCAAGTGCAGAGGCCATCCACCAGTTAAAAGCGATTGGATTTAGCAATATAACCATTCACAACACCCAAAAGCCAGCGATGATGGGGCGCGGTTTTGTGAAAGGCGAATATGTCTGGTCAAAAGCGTTTGGTGAAGTGGTTGCGCATGAAATTGATCTTCCTGAAGTCACGCCAGAACAATATCTCGCTGATTATCAAGATGCGCAGCTTTTTGATGTGCGCCCAACGGCCGAATATCAAGATTTTACCCTACCAAAGTCGCAAAGCCTGCCAAACAGCCTTTTGCTTGCCAATGTTCAGGCCTTGAAAGACACTGGCAAAATGTCGCTTTTGCATTGCGCTGGGCGAACAAGATCGATCATTGGCGCCTTTACCCTGATGGCATCAGGCTTTGATGGTCCATTTGCGGTGTTTCGCGGCGGCACGCAAGCTTGGCAGCTTGATGGCTATGAACGCGAACATGATGCCAACCGTCTGTTTGCCGCAGACCATGAAGCCTCTGACACCGTTGCCAATTTCCTGCGCCGCTGGCAAATCCCGGCAACACAGATTAAGGCCGATGGGCTTGGTGCCTTTGTTGCTGACCATAAAACAGAGCTATTATTCGATGTGTCAGATGACGGCGCGACTGGCCAGCCGCTGGCGCATGGTGTTATCAAAATTTCGGGAACCAATCTTATCCAGCAGACTGACCGTTCTATTGCACGCTACCATGTTCCGGTTGTCCTGTTTGACCAAGGATCGGGAAGCCGCGCCGCCTTTGCCGCTTTCTGGCTGCGCTGCATGGGATTTAGCGTAACGATGGCCTGTCTTGATGCGCCCATTGCCGCATTTCAAACCATCACAAACACTGTTACCAACAACATTGTCAGTAATGATGCGAGTTCGGTCACGCCTTTTGCCGCGACCCAGCTGGATATCTGGCAAAAGGACAAAATTGCGCTATATGATTTCAGGCCGTCAAAAGCCTTCATTTCGGGTCATATCGCCAACAGCCATTGGCAGAATATCAGTGCCATTTTGGGTCGAACGCCAGCAGATAAACCAATTGCCATCATCGTCAACAATTCTGAACAGGGCTGTATGATTGCCGATTGTCTTATCCGGCATGGGTGGCAAATTGCCGGTGTTTATTTCTGGCATGACGCTGATTTTGACACGGCGACGCTGGCAAATGCTGGGCTTGATTTACCGCTTGATGAACCGGCGCTTTTTGCCGGACGTCATCACGGTGTGTTGCAAGATGCCCGCGATTATCTGGCATGGGAAGAAGATCTTCCACGCGAGATTGATGAATCAATCCATGATTTATGGTGTCAAGAATTGGCAACATCGCCAAAATTGGACTAGCAAATTGGACTAGCGCGACGGGTCGCTCTTGATCCGCGCTTGACGCCAGATAATAAGTAAACCACCAGCAATGATCGCCAGAACGCCCGGAAACAGGCGGTCTAATGGAGCCTCGGCAAAGAACCACCAGCCCAAAAACATCGAAAAAGGAATGCCAAAATATTCAAAGGGGGCAAGCAGGCTTGGCTGGGACATGCGGTAAGCCACAACAAGCCCAAGAACCCCTGCCCCGCCAAGTAAGCCAAGCGCAAGAAATAGGCCAAGGTCAAAAGCCGATGCAATCGGCACCATTTTGCCAAAGGTAAGCCATAGCAACAGCGAAAATCCTGCCGAAAAAATTTGCGAACGGAACTGGATCACACCTGACAAGCGATCAACCGAAAAGATTTTCACAAGTGTACTAGACATCGCATAGCAAAACGCGGCCAGCACCGGCAAAACCGAGAATAGCGAAAAGATGCTGGCACCTGGTTGCATGATCATAACGACCCCACAAAAGCCCAGAATCACCGCCGACCACCGCCAAAACCCAACCACGGCTCCAAGCAGCGGAACCGATAAGGCGGTGACAAAAAACGGCCCGGAAAACGCCAAGGTGGCAACTGTGGCAAATTCCAATTTGCTATAGGCCATGAATAAGCATAATTGCGCCAGACTGACGCTGCCGCCGCGCAACGCGCAGATCACCCACTCTTGCCGGTTAAAGGGGGTTTTTAACGCCTCTATCTGTTTGCTATAGGTAAGAAGCAGCAAAATCGGCAAAAAGCCAAAAAAATTACGCGTAAAGGAAATCTGAAAAATCGAATAATCAGCAGTCAATATGCGGACAGCGACGCCCATCAATGAGAATGAAAAAATTGCCGCTATAATCGTCAAAATCGCCCGCGTCACATAAAATATCCCTATAGCACTGAATGCGGCTTATGGTTTATTGCCCAATGGCTTGGCCGAGCAGCACCGCCAAAATCCTACAAAATATAAATCGGTTAGACCAATGCGATATCACCACTAGCTTGCGGTGGTTGGATCAACGTCGAATGCCTTTATGGTCATTGAAATCAGCGCGTAATAGCCCAAAACCCCAACAAGATCGACCGTTCCCTCCTCACCAAGAATGGCAATTGCGCGCGTATATAACGCATCAGACACGCCGCGCGTCAGGTTCAGTTCGCGCGAAAATTCATAAACAAGCTGTTCATCATCATTTGAA
>ERZ767114.1194-NODE-1194-length-12731-cov-1.908883_pt1 | contig 12731 bp, 29 predicted proteins | sample MGYA00374952_ERZ767114 | MGnify/ENA primary metagenome ERZ767114 (study PRJEB28939, sample SAMN06267156) | marine metagenome | isolation source: Columbia River Estuary | place: USA:Columbia River Estuary, USA | collected 2012-05-05 ...
GTCTGTCCCATACCAGCCGTGGTATTTGTTGCTTTCATAGCTTGAGGCGACATTAGATGTGGATTTCTTGCTTGTTCGGCCATAATTACTCCTTCATTTAGTTTATATATTCGACAGTATTATTTATCCATGAAATTTCGTTTAGAATACCAATCATAATATGCCTTATCAGTAAATATCTCTGCTATTTCATTAGCAGGTACTTGGTCTGATTTTATACATTGTTCAAGTGATTCATATTCATAGGTATCGACCTTTCTGGTCATTTTTCTATCTTTGTTTGCTTCTGCCAATGTTCTAATTAACCTTTGCTGTTTAACAATTGTCATCTGGTGGTCCCTTGTCATTATCATTCACATTTGTATTATCTAAATTTTTCAATATAAACCATAATACTAAAATTGAAACAGGTACACCAATAAAAAATAAACCTAACATTAAAACTTTCTAACAATGTGTTTTCTCAATGCTCTTACCAACTCTTCAAGTTTATCTATTACTGAAATTAAACTAGGGTCTGTAATATAATTATTTTGTTCTTTTAACTTATCGTATTCTTTTAATGGTATTGTAACGGTAGATTGTTCATTTTCAAAACTTTTATCATTATCTCTATCATCAACACTTGTCATAAAAACCTTTTGTTAAATTAAAAAAGGCAGGCGCCGAAGCGCCTACCCTCAATTTTGATAAGACTATGCTTGTACAGCGTAACCTTGTGTTCCAAATAAAGCAGTTTGACCAGCTGCGATAACAGCTTTTGATGGTGTTCCTACTCTGTAAGCAACATGACCAGTAGATGTTTTATTTTCATAAATCATCATACCTTCATTTCTCAATTTACCAACCATGTTAGCTGGTGATTTAAGGTCAAATGTGTTTCTTAGAGATTTCCAAGTTACAGTATTGCCTTTTGAGAAAAGGTTTCTTACCTTTTCAGTTTTTGATAGTTTAGCTCTTGCCATGTTATTTGTCTCCTTTGACATATTAAATAAAAATTTAAACATAAGTGTTTAAACTCCTTTCTGTGTTTGAGTTTAATGTACTCCTACAATTGCCAGGCAAAGCGTACTTTAGTAGTTTGACCGGCGAATTCTTATTTGTCATTATCTGGTTCAAAGTCAGGTGTAAAATGTATATCAGCCATATCTGATAAATCTCTAACTTCGTCCTCTACATCTTTAGAAAATGGTTTATGTGGTCTATGTTTAATATCTAATAGTTTACTGTAATCTAATCTAGCAGATTTGTTTTTACCACTTGTATTTAATGTAACCATTTTATCTGTTAATTGTTGTGCTGGATGTTTTTTGTTGAAGTCACGGTAAACCAGTCCTCTAATTGTATCAATTACAAGTGCCAAGTCAGCCGTAAATGCCAGTTGATTTGTTCTAATACCCATAGCTACAAACTTATCTAATAATTTATATGCGATATCGTCAACATTTCCTTCTACAAACTCTTTCGTTTGTTCTTCAACTAAACGATTGTGTTCTTTCGGGTCAACAGGATGTTTGACTTTTTCTTTGTCTTTAATTCTGTTGGTTGGAAATAGTATGACATTGTTATCACTCAATTATCTCTCCTTTGAAATTAACTTTACCTTTTTCATTAAAGTGTTCTACAAGTTGATTATAACCACCAATTAACTCTCCATCAATTTTAATCTGTGGCATTTGCCTCACATTCTTACCAATGTCTTCAATTAGTTTACTAGGGTCTGAACCAAAATCTTTTTCTAAAGACTTCTCTTCGTATTCAAGGCCAAGATTTTTTAGTAAGGTTTTGGCCTTGTTACAATAGACGCAATTGTTTTTACTGTATATTGTTATCGTCATTATTTTTCTTTAGTTTGTCCCATGCCTTTTTACTCTCTGCGTTCAGATTGTAAGCGTCAACAGCTTGTTCAACTGTGTAGTTATACATCTTATTGTATTTACCTAAAGGCAATCTCAAACCAATCCATGTTCTATAGTATCCGTTTTTAGTTATAGTTACATCTTGAGCAAAGATTTCATAACCTCTTACAGGTGTATTTTCAATCTTATTGACCAAGGCACTTTCAACCTCTGATACTACGGTTTTTGTTTCAGTTTTACCAAGTTCAGTAATGAATTGTTTTGATTCTTTATTCATCTCACCCTTGATTATATCTGCCAATTCAGATTTAGCCATCATTTTAGCTTTCTCTATTGACAATTGTAAATCTGGAGATACAGCAGTTGCTACACCATAGATACACGCTTTATCATTGTCTTCTTTTGTCCACATTGAAGTGTCACAAGCTTTAGACTCATTGATATCAGCCATGTACCAAGCAGGTACTTTGTCAACTACATTACCTTTCTCAGATTTCATCTTATAGGTACTGTTCATACTAGAGCAGGCACTTAAACCTACAATTGCTACAAGAGCACCTAATCTCATCACTTTATTTTTCATCATATATTTTTACCACTTTCTCGTACATTATATACTAACTCTTGTAAGAAGTCAAGCGTGGATTGAACATATGTCCAAGCATCCTCACTCGATACATCATATAGTATTACTACAACAAGAGCAATAATGATTATATATCTTATCATTATTTCACCTCCCATTCACCATTTGATTGTAAACATACTTTTCCTGGTGACTTAAAAGCGTGTTTATCCCGACTATAATATCGGCAATATTCAGGTGTTTGTACATCTCTGTAATAGAATTGTGCAAATAAGTCCCAATAACCTGGGGTTTCAATGCCTTGTCTACCATCAGCACACACCAATTTTTCTTCTTTTGTAACTGTATCGCCATCTGTAACGATTTCAATTTTAATATAACAATATTGTCCATTAACTTCACTTGGTTCTATATTCTTAACCTTAGGATAACTCAAATCGCCTGCAATGGCAAGTCCAGAAATGATTAAGAACAAAATGAGAACAAATGTAAATGTCAAATATCTTTTCATGTTAAATCTAGGGTCCATCATGGTTTTTCTATCCATTGTCCATCTGGTGTTTGACAAGCAGTACCAAATACTACCTCTCTCTTGACGCCTCCGACACCAACCAATGGCCATCTACTTGTAATATCTACTGTTGCGTCATATTCTTTACACTTAAAAGGTCCTACCATATAAGACTTTGTTAATTTAATTATACCTGAATTACCTGTTTTTTTATTGTACCAATTTGTATATGATTGTCCGTACTCAGGCGCTGTGTTTAAATGGTCTACAAATACTGCGTTGTGTACATCATAATCCGAATTGTACATAATTTCTGCACCAGCAAATGCACCAACTAAGGCACAAGTACCTGTTACATAAGGGTCTGAAGCACCCATGGCCACACAGGCTGCGACACCTGAACCTGCACCGGCACCAGCACCAATATGTGTTCTATTAATCGAACTGCAATTGGTCAGGAACACCAATGATAGTCCTAATAATAGTACCGATTGGATTGACTTCATATTTACCCTCTTCATTCTTTTTTATCGTTGAGCATGCCGTCATGGTTGACACCACTATAATCGCCATAATCACCGTTCTTATCTTTTTCTTTACCATAATCTGATTTATCACTTGCTACCAAAAGGCAATCTGCCTGTATGGTTTCAATTAAATTTTGTATTCTAAAATCTCTATCAGGCGACTTAGGAAAACTATACTTCGTTGTCCTAAGGTCATCTGACATCTTCTTAATAGAATCTATCTTATTACAAAAATCACTAATCTTGTGTAACATTCTTTTTACTCTTAAATAGATTTAAGATTGTTTGTTTAGTCTGAGCAAATTGTATTTTACTATCAGCCCAACTTTTAGTTTGATACTCTACAATCTTATTTTTTTCATTTGTAATCCAATTTGTAACTGGATTTGCTTTTGCAACACCTGTTATTAATATAAATGCCAGTATTGCTAATACGCCTACTATCTTTTCAGTTAGTGTCATACTTTCCTTCCTGCTGTTTTAAGGTCTTCTTTACTGACCACCATGTAAGGACCTTTGTTATATGCTGGAACAATTGAGTATTGTTTAGATACTTCAATTCTTTCCATTTGTGTTTTGTGGTCTATCGTACCACCACCTAAGTTGGTAGAATTTGATAAACTTGGATAATTTGGTGTTTCTCTGACATGAGGTGTACTCTGTAATGGTACATATCCTGTCTTAACTTTTGGTAAGGCACCGAATCTATACTTAATATAAGTGTCTAGTGTCATCAACATACTATGCAAACCTTTTGACTTGTAATGTTTGTTGTGTTTTCTTAGGTCTTCTTTGTACTCGGCAATCTGATTAGTAGATAGACTATTCATCTTCTTTCTATTCTTGCGTGAGTAACCACTAGATTGATTTGTATAGATAATCGCCATTAATTTACACTCTTGTTTTCAGGTGTTTCTGCGTCTGACATTGCTTTGACTTCGGCAAATGTTTTACCAAAACCAACTTTGTAAAATGCGTCAACTGGATTCTCTTGTAGATAAGCAGACAACAAATTAGAAAAGTTAATATCAACACCCTCATAGTATTGAGGTTTATTGTTTCTTAACTCAATGTGGTCTCTACAGAATTGAATACGATTGTCATACTTCTCGTATTTACCTTTCGTGTCTTTAGATTTTGCAACATCAAACTCTGCAAAAAGAGTTTCTTTTGAATAAAATGCCATAATATAATCCTTTCTCAATTAATTATTCATTACTATACCACAACCGTCTGGAAATGGCAAGCTTTAAAAAAAGCGTGTTTTTGTTGACTTTTCTCGCCAGAAAAGCTGCCAGGATGCGCCAGGAGAGGCGAATCGAAGCCTTTGTGTACTACCGTACCCCCTCTGGAAGTGGTTCCTTACTACTTTCTTCTTCAGCCCACTTCTCAAAGTCTTCAACTTTCTTCTCGTTATGTGCTATACTTACATCACATTGTTTAACTGCTTGGTCGTAATTACCACCAACAATCATACTGCGAATCTTTTTTACATCATCAATGTGGTTCAATACATCAATCATTGTTTTACTCCTTGGTCCTCTGAGTTCATTAATAGTACAATATAGTGTACTGCTTTAAGTAGGTCTTTTCTATTCCTACCATCTTTTTTACCAAACCTACACAAATATTTGATTGCATTGGCTTGACAGAAATCTTTATCAATGCCTACACTTCTTAGTAAGTCTTGTACTTGTGTACCTTTACTTACTTGAGCATAGTGTTGACCATAAGTACCTTTAATATAGGTTTCAATTTCTTTTAGTATCTTATCTTCATTATATTTCATCATATTAACTATCTATCCAATCTGTTGCCGATTCTTCTTGTTCAGCTTTTTCTAATACTTTATCTATCTGACTAAAGTAACACCAGTTACTACCAAATGTAATTGCACCAGTATAGTTTAGTGAAGTATCATATGTTTTAGCATTTAAACTTGTTGGTAACTCAGCAGCTATATCTGTAGGTTCGGTTGCAATACCGATATTAGTTATAACTCCTTCTCTACCTTTCATGTCTTCTATTTTATCGCCTATGTTTATTATCATTAGTGTATCTCCTTAAATAAGTGTTCTTTATCATAGTTAAGACCTAGGTTATAACAAATAAAACCAGCGTCTTCTTCATTCTCTAAATTCTCACTCTGTAAAATCCATTTGATTGCCTGTTTTCTATCAACAGCACCTATTTCAAGGTTTAAGGCAACTCTTTCTTCAAATTTATTAAGAGCTTCTTGTTCGTATTTTTTTTCTCTTTCAAATTCTTCATCAGCCCAATTAGAATAGAATTTCATCTGTTCTTTAAACTTCTCATCTGTCCAAGATTTTGAGTCTGCTAATACAGTTCTTGCATATGACTTAGTGGTAGCCTGTGATACAGTTTCATACAAAGTACATTCATCCATGTATCTCTCAAACTGTGCAATAGTTCTTACATCATATTCTAACCAATGTTTGATATCTTCTACCAACATACCAATAAACATATTAGGATTATCTTTCATCTCCTCTTTAGACTTGTTATTGATTTCTTTGATATGATTAATCAAATCAATTTCGTCTTGTCTTATTTGGTTATAATCAGTAGCAGTAATCATTAAGCCATCTCCATTTCCATGTCAATTACTTCATCAACATTGTGTTCATCAATATCACATAGTTCAACAGCTTCGACATTCATAATCTTTGCCTTAGCAGCTTCTTTACTGATAGATTGGTTTTTTAGTTCTTTTAATATTAGGTCAACAGCTTTCTCAGCTTGGTCCCAATAGTAGTTTTTAACTTTTGACATAGTGTGTCTCCTTTTCATTGTTAGTGTTTTTAATTATATTCATTACTTCAAAAAGTGATTTATAGGGATTACTATACAATACTTTTTTAGCAAAGGCAACTCTTTTTTCGAGTCTTTTTAGTCGCACATGCAACTTTTTTTTGTTATATTCTTTAATCATTATGTGTCCATTATACAGGTTTCCACATAGAAAGCAAGCGTTATTTCGCTTTTTTTTAAAGTTTTTTTTGAGACCAGGTCTAGTTTTTAGAGGTGCGACACTATGGCGTGTTTATTTCCAAGCGTTTTTTACCCATTCCTGCTCAGATTCGTGTGGATTTGGCTGTCCGTGGAACACGGAAACCAACGATTCGCCATTATGTTCATATGTCCAATCTTGTTTAGAGTATCTAGTACCACTTCGGTCATACCACTTATATGATTGTGTCCACGAATCAGGAAATGAATCACATCCAGGAGTATTCTTAATTAAGGCAGATATTAGGTTTTGGTCACCTGGATACTTTCTAAGGTATTCTGGTCTATTGGACATGAATTTATGCCAAATCCGTCCGTGAAGGTCTTGCTGTTTAAATCTCATAATACTGGAGTTCCAAACACCACTTACGGGGTTAAAGTCATTCATACCACAAAAATCTAATTGTGGTTCATGTGTGTAGAAACAATCTATGTTGTCTGTAATAACAACATCTAAGTCCATGTATAATGTAACACCTGGTAAATATGTGTCTGGATGAAATAGTTGTAGTTTGTTCCACCAACCTTGTAAATCAGTTTCTTTAAACTGTCTAACATCAATATCTCCCTCAACCATCTTATGCATTTTAACATGGTCAGTAAATACTACAAAGTTTATAGGAAGTGTGGTGTTTCTTTTCACCATATTGTAGAGTTTTTGAACATACTCTACAGAATACTTATCACCATAACAAACACAAGCAAAGTTGTACATTACATTCCTAACCAATTAAATACAGCCCTCAAACTTAAAAACATATACATCAATTCCATAATCATTCTTGGCCAGTCTTTATCTTTATAACCAAACCATACCCACATGATACAGGCGGCTACACTTAAAGACCAACCTACCCATTGAGTAGATATATTGGCGCTTGATAAAATTGCAACACTAGTGACAGCAAGTATTAAACCAAACCATCTAAATTTGTTTTTGAAGAACCTCGAAGGCAATACCATCTTCAATCTCCTTTATTGTAAACTGGTTATAAGATAACATTCTCATCCACTTATTTATTTCATTATTATTAGGTTTAAATGGTAAATTTATTGTACTTATATCTTGACTAGATACAAAATTAGCAACATTCTTTTTATCTGTTATACATGGCACACCATTAATTATTGCGTCAACAGCTGCTAATGACATGTTAGTAACTAAACAATGAGCGTCTTTTAAATCATCTAGTATATCTGTATTCCACCATTTGTTACTTGGTCTTGGTTTATTTCTTAATCTTACTGGTCTATCTGTACATTTTTTTATTTCATCTGTAGTTTCTTTTATCCAATCTTCTTGTGTCATACCATTAATATAATACGATACAGTAGGAGATGAAGGACAAACTAATATATGTTCACCTGATTGCCAACCTTTAAACTCTGTATTTAATCTTTTATCATCATGTTCTTTAAATGATGTGGTGTGAATACCACCTTTACATATTCTAAAATAAGTTTTATCATAATTGTTTATAATAGGTTCAGGATATCTTGTAATTTGTTCAGTTATATAACCGTTATCTACATACCACCATTCATCACCTCTTTCTTCACATTCTTTTATTTGTCTAATATTTTGACCTGCTAAACCCCAAAAGAAGTGAATATCTTTACCATCATCTTTCCAACCTTTTTGTATGGCAGGCATAAGTTGATGTGATAAACATTTGTCCCATGGTAAAGTGTGTGTATGTATCATCTACTTGCTACTAAACTTTTATTAACTTCAATAACATTCTTTAAGATATCACTATCTAAAAATTCTGCAAATGCTTCCATATCTTTAGGAAAACAATTACCATCATAACCTAATTCTTTTACTCTCATATGACTAGGACCTATATTATCAAAGTCAGCCAATGTATTGATAATCATATGATAGTTATATGTCTTATCTAATTTACTATACAATTCATGGAAGAAAGCAACCTTTGTTGCTAACCAACAGTTGTACACATATTTAATTGTACTTGCACTCTTTTTATCCATAATAATATTTGTTTTTTTGTGACAATCAAATCTGTCAATCCACCAATCTGCTTCACTTCTTAATCCACCCCATAATACATGTTGATTGTTTTCAAAATCTTTCTTGGCATGTGCCTCTCTTAGAAATTCAGGAGAATAAACTACATTCTCCTCATAAACTTCTAACATGTTTGGTAAAATGGTAGATTTGATAAGTGTTCTTACATCTCTTAATGCAATTACTGTCTTATCTATTAAAGTTATATCTTGTTCACCGTCTATAGTTGGTGTTGGTAAACATATAACAGCACCATCTATCTTGTCAATAAAATGTTCTAGTTTATTATCGTTGTACTTCGGGTCTATTCGTACTACATCATTACCAGCATTTTCTAATGCGTCAGCAATTGTACCACCTACAAACCCACAACCTATTACTGCTATCTTATTCATTCTAAGTCTATCCTTATTGTGTCTGCGTATAAATTAAACCACTCGTTTGCATAATCACTATCTTGATATTCTTTAAAGTATGGACCACCTAAAGTCCAATGTACATTCTTTGCGTCTGGATTATAGTCATATTCTCCTACTAACCAGTTCCATTCTAAGTCTAGTGTACCAATAGCGTCATCATTTGGTAACCATTTGAATTGATGTAAGTCTAAACCTGTTGCTGTGTTTACATACTCAGGCGTCAATCTATTACATAGACCATTATTCATAATCATCATACTAGACCAGTTTTTCTTTTCAAACTTCTCGTTTTTTGCACCTCTAAACTTATCTTGTTTAGGTTCATAATCATGTTTACAACACATTACAGAATATATCATATTTCTTTTTGACCATAATTCTGCAATGTCACCTCTAAACATCATATCACAATCCATAAAGATTGACCAACCTCTGTAACCTCTCAACCAAGGCACCATAAATCTACTAAATGCAAAATCTGTAGATTGATTTTCTTGTTTCTCTCTTGTAAATTCTGGTAAATTACTCAAACACAATGGTGTGATTGAAACTGGTTGACTAGAGTTTCTTCTTATACTCTCTGCCAATATATGAAAGGCAACCTTTTCGCCCTCATCATAACCTATAAAAACATCTATCATACTCTCGCCTCCGGACTACGCCCTTTTAATTTTCTGTTACCTTTTGTGTGGTCATAAACAGGTCCTAATATAGACCTTGCTTGAACATGGCCTGATTTACCATCACCAATATCAAAATTTCTTGTGCCTCGTTTTTCAAATTCTTTTCTTACATAATCCCATACAAAACTGTCGTGTTGTTCTTTAAGGTTATATATGCCATCTGTATCATACAATGATTTCATTCTGTGTGCATATGCTAGCACAGCAGGATGTTTTAGATTAAAGTATAAAAAACCACATTCACTATAATGATTACCTCTACCTAGATATGTCATCATACAATCATCTCTGTGTATGTGTTTCTTAATCCAATCTTCATCAATGGGTTTATGAAATACACTATCAGCGTCAATACAAATCAAACCATCAACATCTTCATTTATAATGGCATGACAATATGCATATACTTTATAACTGAAACGGACACCATCTGTAAGAAACTCTTTACCTTTTACTTTGTAATCTGAGTATGGTTGTCTATCTTTGTTTCGTTCTACAAACTCTTTTAATTCTGGTAAGACTTTCATCATACACTCATCTTCATTGTAGATTTTTAAAGGAAATGGCCAGTTATAGGTCTCTTTAAACCTATGAGCATATTCTTTATATAATTTATTATTGTAAGTTGTGATTACTTTAAATGTTGCCATGGTTTACCTTGTTTAATTTCGTCAACTGACCATTGAGTATATGCTAGGTCATATAATAATTGTTCTCTTTCACCAAGTTTAGGATTTTCTATTTCTGATAATGAATGACTAGATATAGGCCATACAAAATTACATTCATTACAAGGAATTACAGGTATACCAGCTAGTATAGAATCAATAGTAGAACCACTAGTATAAGATACGGTGCAATGTGCATTATTTAAATCATCATTTATTGTACCCTTATTACTATAAGATACATTAGCCCATTTATAAGTATCTATTAAATTTTTCATTAGGTCTTTGTTTTCTGGATGGTCTCTAAAAACTATTGGTCTATCTGTATGTCTTCTTAAATGTTGAATAGTATTTTTTACCCACCATGCAAAATCAATACCAAATAATGAGGCGTCATTCATATTTTGACCAACTATTAATACATGGTCACCTTTATTTCTCCATGGTTTAATTTTTAAACCTAGTTTTTCGAATCTATCTGACGGACTATTTTCATTTTTAAAATCAGTAAGACCTCTCATAAAGTGGTTCAGACCAACTCTATGATACTCATGTTTATCTGTTATAGTTCTACCTAATAATGGTGTTTCAATTACAATTAATGGTTTATCTCTGTGATTTTCTACAATATTAACTTTTGTAAAATGGTGTTGTAACATTATTTTCCACTTCTTTTTAGGTGTTTTTTTCCACGACCCGAATATAACAGCAACATCACATTCCTCATATCCTTCGGATTTTATACAATTACCACCAATAGATTGTGCAAAGTCCCTTAATATTTCTCTTTGATATTCTAATGGTGTGGATTTTAAAAAGAAGTTTATTAACATTATCTACCTCGTAATACTACAGCTTCAGATAAACATTTGTTTCTAGGTCTATTTAAAAACACTTCATATTTGTAGTTAAGGTCTTTTAACATTTGTTCATATTGTTTTAAACTAGTTTCATTATCAATTAGTTTTACTTCAAACTCTATTAGAAATGCTTTGAATGGTACATCATAAGTTAAAATCTCTGTACAGAAATCGTACCACACACCCTCAATATCAGCTTTGATAATATCTGGTTGTGGCATGTCTTCTTCCATCATCTGTTTTAAGTTCTTACACTCTACTTCAATGTATGCTGGATTTTCACCGAATTGTGGTAATGGCAGTAACGAATAACATTTTGATAAATCATTCTTATCATAATAAAATTTCATTGTACCTGGTGTTTTATTATATGCGACTTGATGAAATGACATCTTATCTTTACCAGTAAAATTTGTTTCCCACATCTTAACTGTATCTGGTGTAGGGTCATATAAATGTATGTTCATGTTAGGATTGTCTTGCAACATTGATTGTTCCCAACCTACATCTCTATGTACACCTAATGATAATACATTTGTACTTTCTTTTACTATTGATTCTGGTAACCAATAATTCTTATATTGTTTAAAGTCCTGAGGATTCATATAGATACCCTCTAGTCTTTTTATCTCTGTTAAGAGTTCTTGTTCATTCATATTTTCCTCACTAATATTAAATCGTTTTTATATTCTGCTTTAATTTCATAACCCATTTCTTTTAATAAATCAATGGCGCCAGTTTCTTTTCCCCATTTTTCATCACTACCATTGTCTTCAATGATAATAATAGGTGAATATTTATTGATAGTATTTTCACCACCTTTTAAAACTCTAAATTCATGGCCTTCTACATCAATCTTAATTAGGTCAACCATTGTAAAATTAAAACTATCTAATGTCTTTTGTTGTACTATTCTTTCTTTTGCTTCTTTTCTAGGTTTATCTGTAATAACACCTGAATATGCTTTTACTTGTTTTTCTTCATCACCTAATGCAATATTTCTATGTGTTACATTATGCATTGTATCAAAACCTGGTCTTTTTCTATAATCAAATGCTTCAACTTTAGTAAAATCCTCTGACATAGGTCTACTAAAATCACCATCTCTACAACCAATATCAATAGCAGTTCTAAATTCTTTTACATAAGGTTTTGCAGCCAAATATGTCATTAAGCAAACATATTCGTTTGATTTAATCTTCATATACTGGCCAATCAGTTTGAAAAGTTACATAATTTAATTGTATGCCTCTTCGTTCTACTTTAATATTTTTACCTTTGTTCATACCATGCCACTTATTAGGACCATGAAATATGTATCCATAATTATGCCAAAACGGCACAGTTTTTACCAACTCTAAATCTTCATTGTATAAATCTGTACCAAGATTAATACTCTCACCTGTCTTATTGACATAAATTAAACTTGATATTAGTTTTTCAGGTATATCACAATGAGGTTTCAACCAAAATCCTTCTACATCATTTAATACTTCTACTCTTACAAATGAACCAGCAAAGTCATCTTTATTACCAACCATCTTGGCAATATGTTC
>ERZ767114.1201-NODE-1201-length-12689-cov-2.761338_pt1 | contig 12689 bp, 10 predicted proteins | sample MGYA00374952_ERZ767114 | MGnify/ENA primary metagenome ERZ767114 (study PRJEB28939, sample SAMN06267156) | marine metagenome | isolation source: Columbia River Estuary | place: USA:Columbia River Estuary, USA | collected 2012-05-05 ...
AATTTCCAGTCATTAATATGATGGAGGAGCAAAAGCGAATTACTATGATGGGCGGCACGATGCGTTTAGGTGCTTACCCTTGCACCATTACAAAAGATACTTTGGCCTATAAAATTTATGGCACTACTGAAATAAGTGAACGTCATCGTCATCGTTATGAGTTTAACAATGATTATATAAAAGCATTTCAGGATGCCGGTATGGTGACGAGTGGAGTGAATCCAGCTACTGGTTTAGTTGAAATTATCGAACTACCCAATCATCCATTTTTTATTGGGGTACAATACCACCCAGAGTTAAAAAGTACGGTGGAGCATCCAGCGCCATTATTTGTACATTTTATTGCTGCAGCTAAAGCCCAAGCAAAAAAGTAATTGCTAGCTTGTTATATTGCTAACATTTGTTAGCTTTGAGGTATGAATAATATTCGTATCCTCACTTCCACTAGTTTATTTGATGGTCATGATGCATCTATTAATATTATGCGTCGTGTTTTGCAAGAACAGGGAGTTGAAATTATCCATTTTGGACACAATCGATCGGCACTTGAAATTGCAACGGCTGCTATTGAGGAAGATGTGCAAGGAATCGCTATCACTTCTTACCAAGGAGGCCATGTTGAATTTTTCACCTATGTAAGAAAATTATTAAATGAAGCAGGGTATAAGCACATTGTCATTGTGGGCGGTGGCGGCGGTACTATCTTACCCAAAGAGGCAGCGGCATTAGAAAAAATTGGTATTACTAAAATTTATTTACCCCAGGATGGTTTGCAATTAGGTATTGAAGGAATGATTAAAGAGGTAGTTCAATTTTGTAATTATGAATTAAAAAGTTTTCCAAAAAATAAATTACCCAAATTAAATTTTTCAAAAAAAATTGATCCACGTTATTTAAGCAGGGCCATTACCTTATTGCAAAATGGGCCTATTAAAAAAATTGTAAAAAAGAGTAAAAAAAATATTCCCATCATCGGACTTACGGGCACTGGCGGTGCAGGAAAATCAACCGTTTGTGATCGCATCGTGCAATATTTTTTATTAGCCAATCCACAAAAAACCATTGCGGTCATTTCAGTGGATCCTACCAAACGAAAAACAGGAGGCGCTTTATTGGGTGATCGTATTCGTATGAATGCCATTGATCATCCCAATGTATATATGCGCTCCTTAGCTACTAGGTCGGATAAAAATTCGATTGCCAATTCAATGGATGCAGTCATTGAACTTTGTATCGCTGCAGGCTATGATAGTATCATTATTGAAACAGCAGGAGTGGGACAGAATGATGCTACGATTGTGGATTTTGTTAGCATTCCTATGTATGTAATGACGCCCGAGTTTGGCGCACCCACCCAATTGGAAAAAATCAATATGATTGATTATGCAAAAATTATTGCCATCAATAAATTTGATCGAACAGGTGGTTTGGATGCAGTGAGAGATGTGCGCAAACAATATCGTCGCTCCCATCACCAATGGTCTGGTGAAATAACTAGTATGCCCATTTTTGGAACCATTGCTTCTCATTTTAATGATCCTGGAATGCAAGCAATGTATAATTGTTTGGCAGCGGTGGTATTGGAAATACATCAACTAAAATGGCAGTCACTCCCATGGGAGCCGCTTTATAATGAAAATGTGGTAAAAGCGCCTACCATTCCAAATAAACGAAATAATTATTTAGGTGAAATTGTGGAAGTGGTTCAAAAAAATAATCAATGGATTGAAGATCAAAAAAATCTTGCTTCAAAATGGTATTGTTTCCAGCAAATATTAAAAGAGGATACACTACAAGCCGATAAAAAAATCCTTAAAGCAAATTCGATTATAGAACAAAATGTGGCACCTGAAGTCAAACAACTATTATCACAATGGCCCGAAAAGGAAGCTAGTTACCAGCAACCTTTTTTAGAAACAGAAATCAAGGGTAAAAAAGTAAAACATGCTTTAAGTTTTGAGACGCAATCAGGAACAGTTATCCAAAAAATACATTTGCCTAAGTTTAAGGATTGGGGCGATATTACTGAATGGCATTTGAAGGAAAACCTTCCTGGGTATTTCCCCTATACTTCCGGTGTATTTAAGTTAAAGCAAACAACAGAGGATCCGACCAGAATGTTTGCAGGCGAAGGCAGTCCTGAAAGAACCAATAGTCGTTTTCATTTTTTAAGCAAGGGGCAAAGTTCCATTCGACTTTCTACTGCATTTGATAGCGTTACTTTGTATGGACATGATCCAGAAAAAAGATTAGATGTTTTTGGAAAAATTGGGAATGCAGGCGTGAGTATAGCAAGTATTGATGATGCAAAAAAATTATATAGTGGTATTGACTTAAATAGCGCAAGTACATCGGTGAGTATGACCATCAATGGCCCAGCGCCCATACTCATGGCCCAATTTTTTAACACGGCGATTGATCAAGCTTGCGAAAAGTATATTACAGCGAACAAATTATGGCCAACGGTTAATAAAAAAATAAAGCAAATTTTTAAAGGGGTTGCGGCACCCGCCTATTGTAATGTAAACAAATCATTAAATTTTAATGATTGGCATAATGGTTTGGGCTTAAAATTATTAGGCATTTCTGGCGATCAAGTATTGGCGCCTGCTGTTTATGACAGCATAAAAAAGGAAGTATTAAATAATATCAGAGGCACCTTACAAGCAGATATTTTAAAAGAAGATCAAGCACAAAATACCTGTATTTTTTCAACTGATTTTGCATTAAGATTAATGGGTGATGTGCAAGCTTATTTTGCTGAAAATAAAATCAAACATTTTTACAGTATTTCCATATCTGGATACCATATAGCGGAAGCAGGGGCCAATCCAATTACACAGCTTGCATTTACTTTAGCCAATGGATTTACGTATGTTGAATATTTTATGAATCGGGGGATTGCGATTGATGATTTTATTCCCAATTTGAGTTTTTTCTTTAGCAATGGGATGGATCCAGAATATGCAGTTATTGGAAGGGTCGCAAGAAGAATTTGGGCCAATGCCATGAAACATAAATATCATGCAAATGAGCGTTCTCAAAAATTAAAATACCATATACAAACCAGTGGTCGAAGTTTACATGCGCAGGAAATTGATTTTAATGACATCAGAACCACGCTGCAAGCCTTGTACGCGATATATGATCAGTGCAATAGTTTACATACCAATGCGTATGATGAGGCAATTACAACACCCACTGAAGAAAGTGTTAGGCGCGCCCTAGCCATTCAATTAATTATTAATAAAGAATTAGGAACTACTAAGGTGGAAAATTTTCAACAAGGAAGTTTTTTAATTACAGCATTAACCGATTTGGTGGAGGAAGCGGTGATGCGCGAATTTGAACGAATAAATAATAGAGGGGGCGTGTTTGGCGCCATGGAAAGAATGTACCAACGTACTAAAATTCAGGAGGAGAGTTTGCTATATGAAACAAAAAAACACGCAGGTGAAATTCCAATTATTGGGGTGAATGCCTTTGTGAATCAGGAGCAAAAACACAATGCCGATCATCAACCCATTTTCAGGTCCTCCACGGTTGAACAAAATGGGCAAATACAGCACGTGGACGCATTTAAAAAAAGAAACCAATCTGTGTCCGAAATTCATTTAAAAAAGCTCCAAAAAGCAGCCATAAATAATGAAAATATTTTTACCCTATTAATGGAAGCCGTCAAATATTGCAGTTTAGGCCAAATTTCCAATGCCTTGTACCAGGTGGGGGGTAAATACAGCCGAAATTTGTAAAAAAACGATACCTTTGGCCCTCGTTAAATACGGTTAAAATTTCACAAATGAACACAGATAAAAACACGGTCATTGGGTTTATATTGTTAGCGGGTTTATTTTTTACTTATTTCTGGTATACCAACAAGCAACAAAATGATTTGACTGCTTACAAGAAGCATTTTGATGACTCCGTTATGATGTTAAAAGTGGAAGCGGCTAAAGCAGCAGCTACCAAAAATCCAATCATTTCCGATACTTCGAAACAAGCGGGCGCTCTTGCTGCGGTTATTGCAGATTCTGTGAAAGAACAATTCACTGAATTGGAAAATGAATTAGTAAAAGTAAAATTTAGTAACAAAGGGGGACAAGTGGTTGGCGTTACATTAAAAAAGTATAGCAATAATCAAAAGCAATTGGTACAATTGGGGGATAGCAGTTCCTTGAATTATTCAGTGAATATAGGTGATAATAAAACTGCTCAGGTGAATAAAGTATTGTTCACAACTGTGAATGTATTACCTAATAAATCAGGTATACAACAATTGGAGTATGTATGGGCAACACCTAACGGCAAAGTGATACGTCACTTATTTTCATTAGCCCCTAATAAATACAATGTAGATTGGTCTATTCAATTACAGGGTGCGTCAACTTTGTTTACAAACCAACAAGTAAATTTTCTTTGGGATGTTCATTCTTACCAACAGGAGCGTACTTCAGTATATGAGCGTCAAATGTCAAATATTTGTTTCTCTGAAGGCAATGAGTTTGATTATATTTCAAGTAATACAACACATACGTTTGAAAAGCCAGTGCAATGGATTGGATTGGTGCAGCAATTTTTCGCTACTTCCATTATTTACAAACAAGGCTTTGTTTCAGGTAAAGTAGATTGGCAACGTAAAATTGATAGCAGCAATGGCTTAGCTACCATGCAGTCGCAATTGCAAACAAAGTTGACCGGTGATAATGCGAATATTGATTTTTCATTGTACTATGGGCCTAATGATTTTCAAATATTAAAATCTCAAGCGCCTGAAATGGAAAAAATAGTAAACTTAGGAAGAGACCTATATTCCTTTGTTCGCCCTATTAATAAATATATTATAATGCCTGTATTTGATTTTTTTGCAGGCTTTGTTAAAAACTTTGGGTGGGTTATTTTTTTACTTACCATATTCATCAGGTTAGTTACCTCTCCTTTGACCTATTCAAGTTTTTTGAGTAGTGCTAAAATGAAAGTATTAAAACCTGAACTTGATGACATCAAGAAAAAATTGGGTGATGACCAACAAGGTTTCGCGATGGAGCAAATGAAGTTGTTCAGAGAAGCAGGTGTAAACCCATTGGGTGGCTGTATTCCAGCATTATTACAAATTCCAATTTTCTTTGCATTATATAGTTACTTTAATTCTGCTATTTCCTTAAGAGGGCAATCCTTTTTATGGAGCCATGATTTATCAAGCTATGATTCAATTTTTACTTTACCATTTACCATTCCATTGGGCTTTGGTAATCATATCAGTTTGTTTACCTTATTGGCAGTATTTACAAGTTTCTTGATGTCGATTTATAATATGGCAATGACACCTACTCAGGACAATCCAGCATTAAAGTACATGCCTTATATTTTTCCATTCATGTTACTTTTCATTTTTAATGGATTGCCATCTGCTTTAACTTGGTATTATACCGTATCGAACGTCATTACTTTATTAATGCAATTAGTCATTCAAAAAGTAATTATTAATCATGATAAAATTTTGGCAGATATTGATGTGAAAAGAAAAACGCCAAAGAAAAAAAGTAATTGGCAAAGCAAATACGAACAAATGGTAGATGCCCAAAAAAAGGTGCAAACCTTAAAGGACAAGACTAAAAAATAACATTTTTACTTAAAAGAGACCAACCTACAGGAGGGTCTCTTTTTTTATATCAGTAAATGAACTTCAAACATATCCCCCTTATTGTATGCGTTTTATTTGTAAGTGCCTATGCGCATGCACAAGCCAAAGTACTAGGGGAGTGTACGATTCAATTTAATATTCAACAGCAACAAAAAAGTGAATGGGTAGCTATTGGTTCAAAAAAAGTTTTGATCAAAGGGAATCAATGTAAAACAATTTTAGCGACACCCCAGTTGGTGCAAACTTTAATTTTTAATCTTCAACAGGAAAAAGCGATTGTTACAAAGGAAGTAGGTAATAATAAATATTTACAAGAAATAATTTATCCGCCTGCAAGCTTGGCAACTTTAATTTCAATGAAGGAGGTTACAGGGGATACCCTTAACCTACTTGGTTATCATTGCAAAAAAGTGAAGCTTGAATTGAGTGATGGGGTTGTTTATGAAGTTTATTATACACCTGACTTAATACCTTCAGTGACTACATTTGAATTTGCATTTAAGGAGGTACAAGGCTTAGTTTTAGGCTATAGTATTATCAATAAAAATGATCCAGTCATTAAATATATGGCGACCCTATTGGATCTTAGTCCCATCACATTGAATCAATTTCAAATTAATAAATCGGAATTTCAAATACTTGATTAAGTTAAGTAAGCCAGGCGCTTATTCCCGTAATAAGGTTGTGCTAATAAGGGTGCACTAGTAATACTGAATGCGTTGTTTGAAACTAATACTAAATACTAAGGTTGAATACGAATGCTGGATAATAAGGTTGCACTACCAATGTTAAATAGTACTAATGAATACTAAGGCTGAATATTAAGGCTGAATACGTGTAGGTGCTTTGAATCTAGGCAAGATAACTTTATAACGATAAGGAATTACATAAGAAATATTTCCTTTGTTATATTTTAAATAAGCGGCATTACTACTATTGCTTATGGTGCTAAGTCCTTTAAATTCTAAACTTGATTTTAAAGTATAAAAGCTCGCTGTTTTGCGTGCCATACTTCCTAAGTTTTTTAAAGAATACTTTTCTTCTACTTTTCTAGTTTCTAAAGTAGTGGTGATTACCGTACTCGCATAAGTGCTAACTGAAATAACCAAACCGGTTATTATACAAGTCACTAATAATATGTTTTTTATAATACGCATTCGTCTACGAAGGTAGTATTTTTTGAACTTCGTAATAAAAAATATTTTTAACCTTTATTTAGGGGCTATGTGAACAATAAAATATTGATTATTAAGGGGTTGTTTGTATATTTATTTGAGCGGTGATTGATCGATCAATAATAATTTAAAATATTGATAATCAATACCTTACTAACCTGTAAATAATCATTATTATGTTTAATCCACACGAAGAAGAGGAGGAAGCTAGGGATATTCAGGAGTTAATGCAACGTTACCAAAATTTAATATTGGGCAGGGCCAATGCCTACATCGAAGAGGATGACTTTGAAAAGATCATTGAACATTTGGATGAGAAGGATGAAGTGGCTGAAGCCATTGAAGCGGCTAATTTAGCTTTAAACCAATATCCATTTTCTGCCTTATTAATGATCAAAAAAGCGGACCTGCTTTTGGCGACCAGAAAATACAAAGAAGCACTTACCTTATTAGATGCGGCAGCCTTATATGATCACAAGGATATGAATTTGTATATTTTAAAAACAGATGCCTACATGGCCTTGGAGCAAACGGCAATGGCCATTGAATTGTTACAAGAAGCATTGCATTTATTTACTGGTCAAGAACGAACCGAACTTTTATTAGAATTAGCGGATGTATATGACGATCATGAAGCATTTGATAAGGTGTTTGATTGTTTGCAGTTGGTATTAGAGGGAGAACCGAACAATGAAGAAGCATTATATAAAATTTGTTTCTGGACCGATTTTACAGGGCGTAATGAGGAAAGTATTCGGCTGCATCAAAAATTAATTGACGAGCAACCATACAACGCATTGGCTTGGTTCAATTTGGCTGCAGCTTATCAAGGTTTAAAATTACATGAGAAGGCCATAGATGCTTATCAATTCGCTATAGTGATTGATGAAAAATTTGATTATGCTTATCGTAATATGGGCGATGCTTTTTTAAGATTACGAAAATATAAGGAGGCCATTGAAGCGTTAGAAAAAGTATTAGAATTATCGCGCCCCGAGGATGTAATATATGAGGCCATTGGACATTGTCATCACCGTATGAAAAATTATGCGCAAGCAAGGTTTCATTATAAAAAGGCAGTGCATTTAAATTCAGACGATAGTAGGTTGTATCAAAAAATTGCTATTACCTATATGTTGGAATCGCAATGGGAAATGGCCATTAAGCAATTAGAGCATGCAATTCGTATTCATAAGCATATCAACGAGTATTATATTTTAATGGGTGAATGTTATATGAATATGGACCAACACAAGGAAGCAGCTTATTATTTTGGAACTGTGGTAAAAAATAAACCCAAGCAAATTGCAGGTTGGGAATATTTAATTAAATGTTTGGTATCGAGTGGACAATTACAAGTAGCACTTGAGCAAACCGAATTGGCTTATATATCTACCCAGGGAAAAATTTTATTTATCTATTATCGCAGTGCCATTTTATTTATGATGAAAAAATCAGCGGATGGACTATTACAATTAGAGATGGCTTTATCTAAATCAACGAAATGGTTAAAAAAGTTTTTGAAATTTTATCCAGAAATTATTCAAGACAATAAAGTAACTGAGTTAATAGGTAAATATAAGAAAGTAAAAAATGGGTAAATAAAATTAGTTACCTTTGTACCACTATATATTTTTTATACAATTATGAATTTTAATTTATCTCAAATCCCCGATCGTACTGTCCAGCCACGCAAACATGGTTTAACAATGGTGATGGATAAGGGTTTAAGTTATGGGGAGGCCGAAAATTTTTTAAGTGTGGCTTTGCCGCATACGGATATCATAAAATTAGGTTTTGGTACTTCATTTGTTACGCCTAACCTTAGAAAAAAAATTGAATTGTATCAGTCACATAATTTACCTGTCTATTTTGGAGGTACCTTATTTGAAGCTTTTTTAATTCGCAATCAGTTGGATGATTATATCGCTATGTGCAAGGATTACAAAATCGATGTCATTGAAGTAAGTGATGGTTCTATTAATATTCCACACAGTGAAAAATGTGGGTATATTGAAAAGATCATGAAATTTGCAACCGTATATAGTGAAGTAGGAAGCAAGGATGCTGCACATATTATTCCTCCTTACAAATGGATTGAATTAATGAGTGCTGAATTAAGCGCAGGCTCATCTTATGTGATTGCGGAAGCTAGAGAAGCCGGCAATGTTGGCATTTACAGGGGCAGTGGGGAAGTGCGTGAAGGATTGGTGCAAGAAATATTAACAAAAATTCCAGCAGAAAAAATATTATGGGAAGCACCACAAAAAGCACAACAATTATATTTTCTTGAGCTCATTGGCTGTAATGTGAATTTGGGCAATATTGCACCTACCGAAGTGATTCCATTGGAAGCAATGCGTATTGGATTAAGAGGGGATACTTTTGATTTATATTTAAATAAATAACCTTGCGTCAATTTGGATTAATTGGATACCCTTTATCGCATTCTTTTTCACAAGGTTATTTTACTGAAAAATTCCTGCATGAAAATGAAAACGGTTTGCAGTACACCAATTTCCCCATTGCATCTATTAACGACTTTAATGATCTTTGGGCTAAGGACGAAAATTTACAAGGGCTTAATGTAACCATCCCGTATAAGAAACTAGTCATTCCTTTTTTGCATCATGCTTCAACTGTGGTCAAAAAAATAAACGCTTGTAATTGTATCCGAAAATATAATAATGAGTTGTATGGTTATAATACGGATGTCATTGGTTTTGAAAAATCATTAGCGCCTTTCCTTCAACCCCATCATACCCATGCTTTAATACTTGGAACTGGCGGTGCCGCTGTTGCAGTGGAATGGGTTTTGCAAAAATTAAATATTAACTATTTATTGGTGTCACGCGCAAATGCAATTGCGGATTCATCTGAAGCGGACCATATTGTTTCTTATGATGCATTAACCGCTGATCTGATTGGTCAATATACTTTAATCATCAATACGAGCCCCTTAGGGATGTATCCGAATGTGGATCAATTGCCCAGCTTGCCTTATGAAGCAATCACTGCGCAACATCATTTATATGATTTAATTTATAACCCTGCCGAAACTTTATTTATGAAAAATGGATTGGCACAGGGAGCCACTGTTCAAAATGGCTTAAATATGTTACATATACAAGCGGAGGAAAGTTGGCGAATATGGAATACACCCACACCCTTGTTGGAAAACGAAAATTAATTTAACGATTGGATGCTTTGTAAAAAAGTAAAAAGTTGGGTGACCGCTTTTTGTCTGTGACTATAGGTGTTTTTTTCCTCCATCGTCATGGTGGCAAAACTTTTAGTTGCACCTTCCGGAATAAAAATGGGATCATAACCAAAACCTGCAGTACCTGAATTTTGTTCTGCAATATGCCCACGACAAATTCCTTCAAAATAATATTCCTTTTGTTCCCAAATTAAACAAATCACAGTTCTGAATTGAGCATTTCTATTTTCAATATTTTTCAAATTGGATAATACTTTTTCAATGTTGGCATTAAAATTTCGATCTTCGCCCGCATACCTTGCACTATGTACACCAGGTGCACCATTCAGTGCATCAATTTCAAGTCCAGTATCTTCACTAAAGCAATTTTGTTTTGTGATTTCGAAAATTGTTTTGGCTTTTGTATTTGCATTTTCCTGTAAACTGTCATAGGGTTCAGGAATGTCAATGTTTATTCCTGCTTGTTGTAGGGTAAGTACATTAATATCCTTTGGGAGTAAGGATTGTATCTCAGCAACCTTATGCTCATTATTTGTTGCAAAAATTAACGTAGTCATATGTTACAATTGAAAAAGAGATTTTAATATCGCCCATAGTTTTCCCTTTTCTAATTTTGCCGATTGATCCCCACCTTGCATTAATGATAAGGAGTTACTAAATAATAAATAGGTGTCACCCAATTGAATGGACTTATATAATGTGGTAGGAAGTTTAATTTTTAATGTTGTACTACTTACATCAAATATCATCACCAATTTAGAAGGAAGTACATTTAATATTTCGTGTAAACTTAATTTTTGTTGTGCAACATTGATCAAAGCGATATCGGCTAAGGTTAATTTGCACGCAATTAATATGGACGACAACAAAGTCAAATCGTTTTCATTTAAATAAACGGCTAATTCATCTTTCACAATAATCGTCACTTGTTTTAAATGCTCGCCTAAATATTTGATTTGGCCTAACTCTTTAATGGGTTCGCTCGTTGCATTATTGTTGGCATCCTTCTCGGTTTCAGTTTCAACATGATTGGTTGCCGCTTGCGCAATGGGTGAAACCAACGGGTTGGGAATAATTTCTGGTTTTTTTTTGGCCATTTCAGGCAGGACCAAAGTATCTTTGTACAAAGAAACTAATACGGAATTAGGTAAGATGGTTTTTTCATTGCTCATTCGGTTGGAAAATTAATTGAATTGGGGCAAATGAAAAAATAACACTTGTAAGTTTTTGTTTTTTTCGTTTCTTTGTAATTCATTCTGTTAAAATACAACTACATGAGCGCGCAATCCATCCCAGTTATTGAAATCCCTGCAAAAGATTTAAATCATTTTGACCCCAATAATTTTTCCTTTGGTAAAAACTTTACCAATTATATGTTGGAGGCGGAATATAACGATGGCGCATGGAAAAACGCAGTGATTAAAAAGTTTCAACCCTTGTCTTTAGACCCATCAACGGCAGCATTACATTATGGACAAACTATTTTTGAAGGTATCAAAGCTTTTAAAAACGAGAAAGGGGAAGTGGTCATTTTTAGACCGGATCAAAATTTTATTCGTTTTAATACTTCTGCAGAAAGAATGGGAATGCCTATGGTTCCCGATTGGTTATTTATGGAGGGGATGAAACAATTGGTGGCTTTAGAAAAAGATTGGATTCCAAATATACCAGAAGCCTCCTTATATATTCGTCCATTCATGATTGCAACGGATCCTTTTTTAGGGGTGCGTCCTTCACTTACTTATAAGTTCATGATAATTTTAGGACCAAGTGGCCCTTATTTTTCAGCACCCATGAAAATTTTAATTGAAGAAAAGTATACGCGTGCAACCCCTGGTGGTGTTGGTTTTGCGAAGAATGGTGGAAACTATGGTGGAAGTTTATATCCTGTTGCATTGGCACAGGAAAAAGGATATGATCAAGTGTTGTGGACCGATGCCATTGAACATAAATTTGTGGAGGAAGTGGGTATGATGAATGTGATGTTTGTGATTGATGGGAAAGTAATTACACCAAGTATTGATCGAGGTACTGTATTAAAAGGAGTAACGCGAAATAGTGCGATCATTTTATTAAGAGATATGGGTTATGAAGTAGAGGAAAGAAATTTAGCAGTGACAGAAATTGTGGAAGCCCATAAAAAAGGCTTGTTTCAAGAAGTATTTGGAGTAGGGACTGCTGCGGTTGTTTCCTATATTTCAAAACTAGCACAGGACGATTATGTAATGGATTTTGATGTTGCAGCTTTAAAAGTGGCACCTGCACTTAAAAAGCGCTTGAATGATTTAAGAATGGGAAATATCCCTGACAACCATGTTTGGTTGACTAAATTGTAAATAAGGAACTGAAAATCAGGCTATTTTGAAAAGGCGATGGACTAATTTTGCCCCTTTTAAGGCGATTTGGGGTCTTTTTTTAAAATTAGCGAATAAACATTTTGGTATTTGGTTAACGAACATTACCTTTGCCGTCCGAATTTTTTATAAACCGAAATTGAACAAAACAGCATAATAAATGCCTACCATTCAGCAATTAGTGAGAAAAGGCCGTGAGATCATCAGGGCTAAAAGTAAATCAAGAGCTTTGGATTCATGTCCTCAGCGTCGTGGCGTTTGTACTAGAGTGTATACAACTACACCTAAAAAACCTAACT
>ERZ767114.1202-NODE-1202-length-12674-cov-3.161943_pt1 | contig 12674 bp, 10 predicted proteins | sample MGYA00374952_ERZ767114 | MGnify/ENA primary metagenome ERZ767114 (study PRJEB28939, sample SAMN06267156) | marine metagenome | isolation source: Columbia River Estuary | place: USA:Columbia River Estuary, USA | collected 2012-05-05 ...
GGAAGTTAAAATACAAGCTGTTACACCAATACATCTAGGAGTGTCGTCAACACCATCGTCTGAAGAACAACTTGTAGAAGTTCCTGGATTATTATTTGGTCCCCATAAGTGCTCTAAATTTAACCAATGTCCAACTTCGTGAGTTAAAGACCTACTTGAAGAATTATCAGAAGTACCTATTGAACCAACGTAGTCATGAAGAATCCATATACCATTTCTCATTGAAGTTGAGCTCCAATTACTTGGATTAGTAGTGTAACCCGCTGCACCACCAGCTTCATTAACAACAAAAATATTTAGGTATTTGTTACCCGGCCAAGATGAATTATAAACATCATTTCCAGCTGTAACAGCAGCAACTTGAGCTTGACCACTGCTACCATCATTTGTTAAAGCATTTTGTGTCCTTGTGATACCACTAAAACATTGACCGTTGGGAGCTTTTGTAGCCAACTTAAATTCTACTTCTATGTCGGATGGCATAGCAGAAAAAGTAGATTGAACATTATTTGCATCTGTATTTTGCAACCTAAAGTCTCTATTTAAAATAGCTACAGCATCAAGTATTTGTTCTTTTGAAATATTTTCAACTCCTCCGTTATGTAAAACATGAAACACCACAGGAATTGTATAAACCACACCCGATCTTGACTGGCTAGATATTTGATCTTCGGTTTTCTTTAACTCCTCTTGATCTTTTAAAAATTGCTTATAAAAAGATGGGTTATTTTTTAGCTTATTCATCATTTTATGAGTCTTGCAGTACTCAACGTTTTCACCATCTCTACAATTAGATCGATCTATTTTAGACTGAGAAAAAATAAATAGGTTAAATAATATTAAAATAACTGTTGTAGATAACTTCATTATATTTTTTTCAATTTTATTTTATTTTTTAGACGATACTATATATTAAAACCCTTAACTGCTGAAAGAATATTCTAGTTTAGTGCTTTAGTCAAATCATCTATTAAATCTGTTACATCCTCAATGCCAACGCTTAATCTAATAAGTGAATCAACCACTCCAGATTTTATTCTTTCTTCTCTTGGGATAGAGGCATGTGTCATAGTAGAAGGATGACCAATTAATGACTCAACACCACCCAAAGATTCTGCTAATGTAAATAATTCTGTTTTACTGACTATTTTTTTAGCCATTTCTAAACTGTCTCCAACTAAAGTAAAAGAGATCATACCACCAAAATCTTTCATCTGAGACTTTGCTACATCATGGTTTGGATGACTAGTAAGTCCAGGCCAATATACATTTTCTACTTTAGGATGTTGAGCTAAAAAATTAGCAATTTTTTCTCCATTTTCACAATGTCTTTGCATTCTAAGGTGAAGAGTTTTTATTCCTCTTAAGACTAAAAAAGAATCCATTGGCCCACAAACTGCACCACTAGAATTTTGAATCCTATAAATTTCTTCTGCTATTTTAGAATCATTAGAAACTAATGCCCCCATTACAACATCTGAATGTCCGCCTAAATATTTAGTTACAGAATGCATTACAATATCTGCACCCAAGCTTAATGGATTCTGCAAATAAGGTGTTGCAAAAGTATTATCAACTGCAACCATTGTTTTATTTTCTTTAGCCAACTCACATACTTTTTTTATGTCGACAATATTCATCATTGGGTTAGTTGGAGTTTCAACCCAAATTAATTTTGTTTTGGAATTGATTTTTTCTTCTATATTATTGATATTAAGCATGTCCACAAAATGAAATTTTATTCCATACTTTTCAAAAATTGTGGTGAATATTCTGTAAGATCCACCGTAAAGATCATTAGTCGAAATAACTTCATCTCCAGGACTTAACATTTTAATCACAGCATCAATAGCTGCTAGACCGCTTCCAAAACAAGCTCCAAATTTCCCTTCTTCAATAGCAGCTAGATTATTTTCTAAAGCTTGCCTTGTTGGGTTTCCAGTTCTTGAATATTCAAACCCTTTGTGAACACCAATTTCTTCTTGAACATAAGTTGAAGTTTGATAAATTGGAGTCATTATAGCACCTGTAGCAACATCTGGATGAACTCCTGCATGAATTACTTTAGTATTAAATTTCATTTTCATTTTATTAATGGAATACAAATCTAATTATTTAATATATTCAAAATAATTTGTTTCAGAAACTTTGAAAAAAAAAATAATATTTGCTCATTTGGCTATACTAGGAGCCAATTTAATTTACGCCGTAAATTATGGCTTTGCTAAAGATGTGATGAATGGTGGTTATCTTCCTCCCTTCACTTTTATTCTATTTAGAGCAATTGGAGCAACTTTTCTTTTTTGGATAACCTCCTTGTTTTTTTATGAAAAAATATTAAAGCCTGATATTTTAAAGTTTGCTCTTTGCGGTCTTTTTGGAGTAACGGCGAATCAGCTTATGTTTTTCAGCGGGTTAGAACTTACCTCAACAATACATGCATCAATAATTATGGTGACAAGTCCAATAATAGTAAGTCTTTTATCTATTATAGTTTTAAAAGAAAAATTAAAACCCTATCGAGCTGTAGGAATATTAATTGGATTAACTGGAGCTGTAATAATAATTTTTAACAATAACTCTGTTACTGAAGCCAGTGGATTAACTGGTGATTTTCTAATTTTTTTAAATGCCACAAGTTTTGGTCTTTATTTAATTTTAGTTAAACCTCTTATGAGTAAATATAGTCCAATAACCGTTGTGAAATGGGTATTTACTTTTGGACTAATAGGTGTAATTCCTTTTGGGATATATGATTTTAACAAAATAAACTGGGAAATGAGTAATGATATTATTTTAAAAATAGGATTTGTAATCTTATTTACCACGTTTCTTTGCTATCTATTTAATATTTATGGAATTAAATACGTTAGTCCAACGGTGGTTAGTACCTACATATATCTTCAACCAGTTCTAGCAAGTTTTATTGCTGTAATTAGTGGAAAAGAACAACTAGAGATAATAAGCGTTTTTTGTTCTTTATTAATATTTGGAGGTGTTTATTTAGTAAGTATAAATACTAATAAAATCAATTGATTACTTTTGATATAAATTACTATTATGATTCAATCTATGACTGGTTTTGGAAAGTCTGAAGTTATTATTGATGAACTTCAAATTAATGTTGAAGTAAAGTCACTTAATAGTAAATTTTTAGACCTTTCATTAAAGCTTCCTTCTGCATTTAAAAATCTTGATTTATCTATAAGATCATTTGTAAAAGAATATTTGAAAAGAGGAAAAATTGAAGTTATGATTCATTATGAAAAGAAAGAAGCTTCTAAAAAAATCATCATTAATAAAGACCAATTAATTAATTATTACAATCAACTTAGTGAAGTATCAAATGAGCTAAAACTAAAAATTGACAGTGACTTAATTGGCTATGCGCTTAAACTCCCCGAAGTTATTCAACATAAAAAAGATACTATTGAAGAAGATTCAAATGGTGAAATATTAAATGCAGTTAAAGAAGCATGCAAGGATTTAAATAGTTTTAGAAAAAAAGAAGGCAATGCTTTAAACAAAGAACTTGTCAAATACGTGAACTCGATTTTGGAAAGTCTTAAAGAGATAAATCAATATGAAAAAGAAAGACTTCCCAAAGTAAGAGACAAGTTAAAAAAAGCTATTGATGAACTTAATTTAAAAAGTCAAGTTGATGAGAAAAGACTTGAACAGGAACTAATTTTTTATTCTGAAAAACTTGATTTAACAGAAGAAAAAGTGAGACTTAAAGAGCATTGCAATCATTTTATAGACTCTACAAAAGAACTTAACTCGGGTAAAAAACTGGGTTTTATTTCACAAGAAATGGGAAGAGAAATAAATACACTTGGTTCAAAAGCTAATAATATATCTATTCAAAAAATTGTGGTAGGTATGAAAGATGAATTGGAAAAAATTAAAGAACAGGTTTTAAATGTTTTATGATGAATCCAAGGACTTTTAAAGGGAAGGTTATTATAGTTTCTGCTCCCTCTGGAGCTGGAAAAACTACACTTATTAATAAATTATTAGAAACTAAATTACCATTAAATTTCTCAGTATCCGCTTGCAGTAGAAAAGCTAGGATAAACGAAATTGAAGGGGAAGATTATTATTTCTTGTCGATTGAAGAATTTAAAAATAAAATAACAAAAAATGATTTCATAGAGTGGGAGGAAGTTTATAAAAATAATTTCTATGGAACTTTAAAATCTGAAATTTCAAGAATTTGGAATCAAAAAAAACATGTTGTTTTTGATGTTGATGTTCTTGGTGGTATTTCATTAAAAAATTATTTTAAAGAAGATGCATTATCAATTTTTATAAAACCACCATCAATAGATGTGCTTTCTGAAAGGCTCAAGAAAAGAAATTCCGAGACTAAGGAGTCAATAACTGTAAGAATTGAAAAATCTGTTCATGAAATGAAATATCTAGATAAATTTGACAACATTATTTTAAATGACAAATTAGAAGATGCATCTAAAAACATCGTTGACACTGTAAAGAAGTTTATATTTTAATATGAAAAAAATTGGCTTATATTTTGGAACATTTAACCCAATTCATGTTGGGCATTTAATTATTTCAAACTATATGGTTGGATATACCAATTTAGATGAAATTTGGTTTGTTGTTAGTCCACTTAATCCATTAAAGAAAAAGGAGTCTTTATTAGAAGATTATCATCGCTTAAACTTGGTGAGAATAGCAATTGAACAGAATCCTAAATTAAAAGCTTGTGATGAAGAATTTAATTTGCCTATTCCATCCTACACAATTAATACATTAACCTATTTAAAAGAAAAATATTTAGATTATGAATTCAATCTAATTATGGGCGAGGACAATCTACGATCTTTTAAGAAATGGAAAAATCATGAGCAGATTTTGAAATCACATTATTTGTATGTTTACCCAAGAGTTTTAACAGCGCAAGAAGAAATTGATAATGATTCGGAAAGAAACACTTTTAATCATCCTAAAATCATAAAATGTGATGCTCCAATTATGAAAATATCCTCTAGCTTCATAAGAAAAGCAATTTCTGAAAACAAAGATGTAAGATATTTACTTACTCCAGAAGTTTTTAAGTACGTAGATGAAATGAATTTTTATAAACTTTGATTAATTATTGATAATTTCAAACAACTCATCTAATTTGGGGATTAAGACAACCTCAATTCTTCTGTTTTTTGACTTATTATCTAAATCAATTGGAGCAAATTGACTTCTACCAGAAGCACTAACGGTAGTTGGATCCATTTTGCTGTTTGCTAACATTATTTTTACTACTGAAGTGGCTCTGAGCACACTTAATTCCCAATTATCAACAGGATGTGATTTTGATTTCATTTTATCGGTATCTGTATGTCCCTCAACTAAAATTTCAAGATCTTTTTGATCTTCTAAAACCTTAGCAAGTTCCTTCAAAGCTTTAATTCCTTCAGAATCTACTTTGGTGCTTCCAGATGCAAAAAGTAATTTAGCGTCCATACTAATATAAACTTTGCCGTCTTTTTCAACAACAGAAAGTCCTTTATCCCTAAACCCAAGAAGAGCTTTTGCAACTTTATCTTTTAAAGCTTTAACAATTGCATCTTTATTAGCAATTATTAATTCTAGTTCATTAACTCTTTTCTCTCTTTTCTGTAACTCTAAAGACAACTGTTCAAGTTGAATTTTCTTATTATTTAATTCAATTTCAAAATCTCGTAATTTATCTTCGGACTTTAATAAGTCAGATTTTCTTTTTTCTAACTTCTCCATCAATTTTTGTTTTTCAAAAGATTGCCCTTTTTGAAGAAGTTCTAATTGTTCTTGAATTCTTTGATTGAGAACCCCTATTTTATCATATTGCCTCTCCTTCATTCTTAGAGACTTCCCTAGCATGGTAGTATCTTTAATTAATCTTGATGAAAGTTTAGTTAACCTGTCGTTTTCAGAATTTAATTCAGTGTTTTCAGTTTGGAGTTCTGTTTTTAAAGTTTTAAGAGACTTAAGCTCTACAGAACAAACCTCTTGTTTTTTCGAAACTTCTTCAAATTTTCTAGCTGGAACACAGCTTTGAAAAACTATTAATAAAATTAATATTGACTTTAAAACAAATTTTATCATTTCATTATTTATTAAACAAAAATGGCTCCAAATTGTATTAAGAAATCACAACAAATTTATACTTATAAACAATGCTCTTTTAAAAATCAACTATATACGAATAAGAAAAATGATTTTTTATTTATTTGGATAAAAACAAATCTACATATCTTACGTTTCAAAATTGAAGCTTAATTGAGTTTCATTAAATTCAAAATGGTCAATAAAAAAATATTATCTATTATTTTTTGTGTAATCTTTAATATAAATTACACTCAAAGTTTTGACTATGAAATCTTAACTTCCAAAAGATATATTGATAGAGACACAATAACAATTGACACATTCTCCATAAACCCAATAACATTTAAGGCAATAATTTCAAACAAAGAAATTGACTCTTTAGCATATAAATTATTACCCTTAAGGGGAAAAGTTATATTTTTTGGGAACCGTAATGATTCAGTAATCTTTAAATATCATCCATTACTAATAGATTTTAATAAAAAACATTTCATACACCCGATTAGTTTAAACAGATCTTTCAAAGACAAGCAATATTACCAGTCTGTTGGATTATCTAACACAAGCGAATCAGAAAACTTTTTTAAAGGAACCAGTTTAAATAGAACTGGAAGTATTTCAAGGGGAATTATGATTGGAAACAATCAAGACTTTTCTCTTAACTCTAACCTTAATCTACAGGTGTCAGGAATGATTTCTCCTAAACTAAAAATTTTAGCGTCTATTACAGATGATAACATACCTATTCAACCTCAGGGAAATACGCAACAACTTCAAGATTTTGACAAAGTATTTATTCAAGTTTTAGCCGACAAATGGAAGTTAACGGCTGGGGATTTTTGGACTAAAAACAAGGAAGGCTATTTTATAAAATATAATAAAAGAGGACAAGGAATTAAATTAGAAAATTCAATTAAAAATAATCAAAACACAGAAATTAATACAGAAAATAGTGCTTCTGTTAGTAAAGGGAAATTTGGAAGAAATGTAATTCAAGGAATTGAAGGTAACCAAGGGCCCTATCGATTATTTGGAAATGAAAATGAAAATTTTATAATTATTTTAAGTGGGACAGAAAATGTTTATATAGATGGAGCCCTACTTAAAAGAGGACAAAACAACGATTATATTATTGATTATAATACATCCGAAATCAGTTTTACTGCAAAAAATTTAATTACAAAAGATAAAAGAATAATAGTAGAGTTTCAATACAGTGATAAGAATTATGCAAGATCTCTTTTGCAGTCATCTACAACATTTAAAAAAAATAATTCTACATTCTATATTTATGGATATGGAGAACAGGATAGCAAGAACCAATCTCTTCAACAAGATTTTGATTTAGAAGATAGATTAGTACTAGAAAATATAGGTGACAATATCGAACTTGCAGTTGGATCGGGAATTGATAGTATTGGATTTAGTGAAAGTTCAAATATGTACCAAAAAATTGATTCCTTAAATTACGAAATATATATTTATTCAATCAATGAAGAAAAAGCATTGTATCAATTAACATTTAGTAATGTTGGGCAAGGAAATGGAAACTATAATCTAAAAACAAATAACGCACTTGGGAAAGTTTTTGAATGGGTTGCTCCAGATACAATTCCATTAGTTGGCTTAGTAAAAAATGGTGATTACAGCCCTATAAAAAGATTAGTTACTCCAAAAAAAAGACAAATAGTAAGTTTTGGCGGGGAAACATTATGGAAGAAAAATTCTATAAAGTATGAATTGAGCAGCTCCAATATGGATTTAAATACTTTTTCTAATATAGATAACAATGATAATATAGGTTTTGCTGGGCTCATAAAGTATGAGAATAAAAATAATTTAAAAGAAAAGTGGAATCTAATTCAAGAATATAGAATTGAAAGTATTTCCAAAAATTTTAAAAGAATTGAAAGGTTTAGGGAAGTAGAATTTGAAAGAAATTGGAATATTAATGAATTATTTATTGAAAAAGATCAATTATTGAGTTCAGCAAAAGTTAAGTTAGAGTATTTAAAAAATGGGTTGATTGAATATGGTTTAAATTCTTTCTTAATTAAAAATGACTTTAGCGGATATAAAAATGATTTAAAATTTAAATGGAACAAAAATTTAAATGTAAAATTTGACGGAAGTCTATTAAATTCAGATGGTGTTTATAGTACAGATTTTTTGAGACATAAAACTGACTTATTTATTCCAATTGGGAAATTAAAAATAGGGTTTAAAGATATTAATGAAAATAATAAATTTTTTAATTCAGATACTTTAGTTAATAATAGCTATCGTTTTTATGACTGGAAAGTATTTATTGAGAATTTAGACTCTTCTAAGTCCAAATTGCAATTTTTCTATCAAGAAAGATACGACTGGTTTAAAAGTGATTTATTGCTCAAAAAAGCAACAAAAGCTATTAGTCCAGGACTTCTAGTAGGGATTTCATCAAAGAAAAATTTTAATCTAAATTATTCGATTTCATATAGAATGCTTCAAATTTTAGATTCTACTCTAACTGACATATTACCTGAAAACTCTCTGGCAAGTAGGCTCAGTTATAATCTCAAATTATTAAAGGGTGGCTTTACAACCAACTCATTCCTGGAAATTGGATCAGGCTTAGAGCTACAAAAAGAATTTATTTATATAGAAGTTCCTGCTGGACAAGGTATTTACACATGGAATGATTATAATGAAAACAGCATAAAAGAACTCAATGAATTTGAGGTAGCTGCTTTCAGTGATCAAGCAGCTTATATAAGAGTATTTACTCCGAATAATAGCTACATAAAAATTTATAATTTCCAGTATAATCAAAATTTAAATATTGACTTTAGAAAGTTGGCTAATGGGAAAACATATTTAGAAAAATTTATTAATAAATTTTATAATCAAACTGCTATCAACACTAATAAAAAAACAAATTATTTAGATTTTGAAACACTGATTAATCCTTTAGTAAATGCAGATAATCCAATCATTGAACAAATGTCAAATAGCTTAAGAAATAGTTTGTTTTTTAATAGATCAAGTTCTAAATACAGCTTAGAATTAGTAAATCAATTATTTGCTAATAAGAATCTTTTGATAAACGGTACTGATTTTAAATCTACCAACAAAGAGCAAATAAAACTGCGTTGGAATTTAAATAGAAAGTTTATGTTGAACTCTCAAGTCAATAGGGAATTAAAGAAAAACTCGTCAACATATATGGAAAATAGAAATTTTAATCTTGAAAATAGAGAAATAAATAATAGAATCTCTTTTCAACCAAATACATTATTTAGATTGGCATTTAATGGTAGATATTCTGAAAAAAGAAATGCTGTAGAATATGGTAATGAGACTGCTTATTTGCAAGATTTTGGATTTGAATTAAGAAAAAGTAAAAGAGATAAAGGGTTATTAAATGCAGAGATTCATTTTGTTAAAATAAATTATAAAGGGGAAAGCAATAGCACTATAGGATTTGAAATGTTAGAAGGACTTCAGGTAGGTCAAAATACCACATGGAGGATAGGTTTTCAGAAAAACATGTCTAATAATATTCAGATCTCAATAAATTATAATGGAAGAAAATCAGAGAATAATAAAGCAGTCCACAATGGGAGTATGCAAATGAGGGCTTTTTTCTAATCTAATTTTAAAACAGCTAAAAATGCTTCTTGTGGAACTTCTACTCTACCAACTTGTCTCATTCTTTTTTTTCCAGCTTTTTGTTTTTCTAAAAGCTTTCTTTTTCTAGTGATATCCCCACCATAACATTTTGCGGTTACATCTTTTCTTAAAGCTTTTATAGTTTCTCTTGAAACTATTTTAGCTCCTATAGCTGCTTGAATTGGGATTTCAAATTGTTGCCTAGGAATAAGTTCTTTCAATTTCAAACAAATTCTTTTTCCAAGGGTAAATGCATTAGATCTATGAACTAATGCAGAAAGAGCGTCTACCTGCTCGGCATTTAAAAGAATATCTAATTTTATAAGATCGGATTTTTTGTGTCCAACGGGTGAATAATCAAAGGATGCATAGCCCCTACTAACAGATTTTAGCCTGTCGTAAAAATCAAATACAATTTCCGAAAGAGGCATTTCAAAGCTTAGTTCAACCCTGTCTTGAGTTAGGTATACTTGATTATTTAACTCTCCTCTTTTTTCAATACACAAATTCATAACCGCACCAACATAATCTGTTTTTGTAATTACTTGTGCTTTTATATAAGGTTCTTCTATCCACTCTAATTTTGAAGGCTCTGGAAGTTCAGAGGGATTATTTACTACAATCTCCTTTAACTCCTTTTTTAGAAATACATTATAAGAAACATTGGGGACAGTTGTAATAACAACCATATTGAATTCCCTTTCTAACCTTTCTTGAATAATTTCCATATGAAGCATTCCTAAAAAGCCACATCTAAATCCAAATCCCAAAGCAGCCGATGATTCTGGTTCAAAAACTAAAGAGGCATCGTTTAACTGAAGTTTTTCCATCGAATACCTTAGTTCTTCGTAATCGTCTGTTTCCACTGGATACATTCCTGCAAAGACCATTGGCTTAACATCTTCGAAACCCTGAATTGCATTTTCACAAGGATCTAAAAGCGAAGTAATAGTATCCCCTACTTTAACTTCATTTGACTTTTTAACCCCACTTATTATGTAACCAACATCTCCAGATCGTAATTCATTCTTTGGAGACAACTCCATTTTTAAAACTCCTATCTCGTCTGCATTATAAGTTTTGTCAGTATTGAAAAATTTAATTTGCTGACCTTTTTTTATTACGCCATTAAAAACTCTGAAATAAGCAATTATTCCTCTAAATGAATTAAAAACAGAATCAAAAATCATCGCCTCTAATGGTTCAGTTTCACTACCCTTGGGACAAGGTATTTTGTTAATTATCGCCTCTAAAATATTATCTACGCCTAATCCTGTTTTACCACTAGCTGGAATTATATCATCTTTGGAACATCCAATTAAATCAATTATTTGATCTGTAACTTCATCAGGCATTGCCCCTGGCAAGTCCATCTTATTCAAAATTGGGATAATTTCTAAATCATTTTCTATTGCAAGATAAAGATTAGAAATTGTTTGAGCTTCTATGCCTTGAGATGCATCTACAATAAGAAGAGCACCTTCACATGCAGCTATTGACCTAGAAACTTCGTATGAAAAATCTACATGTCCTGGTGTATCAATTAAATTTAGCTTATAGTCTTGCTTATTAAAAGAATAATCCATTTGAATGGCATGGCTTTTTATAGTTATTCCTCTCTCCCTTTCGATATCCATATCGTCCAGGGCCTGGTCTTTCATTTCTCGATCAGAAATTGTTCCAGTAGTCTGCAATAGTCTGTCAGCTAGGGTACTTTTACCATGATCAATATGGGCTATAATACAGAAATTTCTAATATTTTTCATCTTCAGCAAATGTACTATATAAACCCTAAAAATGAAGTTGTTGACATATATAATATTCTTTATTAGTGATTAGGATTGTAAACTTGTTTAAACAAATCTTGTTTATAGAAATGTATGGAGTTTGGTTTTCTTGATATTAAGAACTTATTTTGTCTTTAAATGAAAGTAGTAGATTACATCAATAATAGCAAAAAAACAATATTCTCATTTGAAATACTCCCCCCTCTAAAGGGTAAAGGCATTGAAGACATTTGTAATGGAATTGATCCCTTAATGGAATTTAAACCTCCATTTATTAATGTTACTTACCATAGAGAAGATTATGAGTACAAAAAAATGGGAGACGGACTTCTTAAAAAAGTATCTATAAAAAAAAGACCTGGTACGGTTGGGATTTGTGCCGCTTTAATGAATAAATATAAAGTCGATGCAATTCCTCATATTATATGCGGAGGGTTTACAAAAGAAGATACTGAAAGCGCTTTGATTGATTTAAAGTTTTTAGGAATTGACAATGTTCTTGCTTTAAGAGGAGATCCACTAAAAAATGAATCTTCTTTTGTTGCTACAAAAGGAGGTAGTAAATATGCTATTGATTTAATTAAGCAAATAGATGATATGAATAATGGTCAATATTTATATGAAGAAACTAAAAATAGTCCAGCTAACTTTTGTATTGGAACTGCAGGTTATCCCGAAAAACATTTTGAAGCAATGAACTTAAATAGTGACTTAAAACATTTAAAAGCAAAAGTAGACGCTGGAGCTGAATATATAGTTACACAACTTTTTTATGATAATCAAAAATATTTTGAATTTGTAAAAAAATGCAGAAGGATTGGAATTACCGTTCCTATTATACCTGGGCTAAAGCCTCTTACAAATCTTAAGCACCTAAGTTTTATACCTAAATTTTTTAATACTAATTTTCCTGAAGAATTATCAAATGAATTGGAAAAATCTAAGTCTAATGCGGATGTTTTAAAAATAGGAACAGAATGGGCTATTGAGCAATCAAAAGAATTAATGGATGCAGGTGTGCCTATATTACATTTTTATACAATGGGTAAAGGAGAAGCCGTTAAAAATATAGCTCGTGAAATTTTTTAGTCTTAAAAATATATTGTGGTTTTAATTCAATATATATTG
>ERZ767114.1205-NODE-1205-length-12662-cov-5.947874_pt1 | contig 12662 bp, 19 predicted proteins | sample MGYA00374952_ERZ767114 | MGnify/ENA primary metagenome ERZ767114 (study PRJEB28939, sample SAMN06267156) | marine metagenome | isolation source: Columbia River Estuary | place: USA:Columbia River Estuary, USA | collected 2012-05-05 ...
GGCGAGGCCGCGGGGGACAACTCCGGGTACTCGGTATCTATGTCCTCGGACGGCACGCGCGTGGCGATCGGCGCTCGCAGAAACGACGGCACCGGGTCCAATGCCGGTCATGTGCGCGTGTACTCCGAGAGCAGTGGGTTATGGTCCCAGGTGGGCTCAGACATCGACGGCGAGGCCGCGGGGGACAACTCCGGGTACTCGGTATCTATGTCCTCGGACGGCATGCGCGTGGCGATCGGCGCTCCTTTTAACGACGGCACCGGCTCTGACGCCGGCCACGTGCGTGTGTATGATTGGAACAGTGGGACTTCTGTCTGGACCTATCAGGGCCAAGATATCGACGGCGAGGCTGCGGGCGACGAATCCGGGTGGTCGGTATCTATGTCCTCGGACGGTACACGCGTGGCGATCGGCGCTTATAGTAACGACGCCAACGGCTCTTACTCCGGCCACACACGGGTGTACTCACTCGGCGCATTCCTGGGCACTCCGGGAGGCAGTGAAGACCGTCTACTTAACACAACATCATCTGATCGGGCATTTTCGACAGCGATCGTTGGTACGGGTAACGTATTAAAACGTTCCGATTATAGGTTAATAAAAAATATACGTTTAGATTTTAACGGTAAAAATATATTTGATTACTCGGGTACATATTTAGCGTATGGTCAGTCTTTGAAGTATCACACAGGATGCCCAGACCCCGCAAACGAATTTTATATGTATTCCTTTGCACTTGATCCGGAAAAGTATTATCCCACCGGACAAGTAAATATGAGTCGCATTATACACAAAAAAATAGATATAGAATTAGACGAAGTATCGACGACTAGAGATATTAAAGTCAAAGTTTATGCTCTAAGTTACAACATCCTTCGCATTCAGGGAGGATTAGCGGGTTTAAAATTTTAACTGGTTATAATAGAAATGGCTGGCAGAGTACAATTAGCCACGACGGGTAATCAGGATGATTACTTTACGGTTAACCCCGAGTATACACATTTCATAGACAAATTTAAAAAACACACGAATTTTGCTATGTACGATGTAAAAGCTAAATTAGAAGGTGAAATTGATTACGGTAAAACCTTACGTTGTACCATAGATAACGACTCCGGAGATTTACTTAAAGGTGTACGGTTGCATATCGAGCTTTCTGAACTATTACACGGTGGTACATATAGGAAATATACAGAGTCTATTGGACACGCTATCATAGAATACGTAGATATATTCATAGGCGGACAGCGTATTCAACGTGTACATCGCGATTGGTTACAAATATATTCCGAACATTACATAACACAGACAAAACAAACGAATCTCGATAAACTGATAGGTAAGTGTCCAAATGAAGTATCCGGATCCCCTGTATCTACCCATGTAGACGGATATCTTGATAATGCTACCACACCACGAACATTTATAGTAGATATTCCATTTTTCTTTCACGATAACCCACAACTTGCACTTCCATTATGTACATTAAAAGTACACGAAATCGATATAGAAATTAAACTAAGTGAAAAGGATAGGTGTTTGCACAATTGGGTTGGAATTACAGATAATTCTGGTAGTCCAGACAATACAACATTCACCGTCACCGTTGATACTACAAATGGTAACAAGTACGCGATCGATAACAACGTTCAATCTACACTAACACTGGTAAGAGGTAATACGTATAACTTTAGTTATCCAACGGGGGATGGAACACACCCCTTCAGATTATCTACTGAACTCGAAGGTGGAAGACCACCGGTCATAGATAGTAACTCTATATTAGGAGGACTAACTTTACCATCTCAGGGCGGCGGAGTTACACAAAGCTCAGAAACTCTTCTTGTTTATACGGTTCCAGATGATGCACCTGATACAATATACTATATATGTAAATCCCACACTGGAATGGGGAGTACGATAAAAATTATAGAACCGTATTTCGATCCATCTAAGGCGACAATTAAAGACGTTTCTTTATACACCGAATTAGTTCAACTCAATTCCCCGGAACGCGAAAAATATGAAAAACGTGATATTGATTTTGTTATCACACAAACACAGCGTAATACGTTTCAAATTCCAGTAGATTCAGCCGTTGGAACGAAAGAGCATACGTTTAAGCTAGAGCTTGTAAATCCAGTCAAGGAACTATTTTTTATCGTTGCACGGAATGGGCTTAAATATAGTGTCTTTGATTACGATCACGGAGATTTGATTTACCCCCCAAATACGGGTACGTATATAAATTACGAAAATCTCGTTAGTATGGAAATGGATTTAGATAAGGAAACTGCTTTAGATAAGGTTTCGGGTAGTCTCATAAATCTACGAGCAGTTCAGAGTGGTATACACCACACCAGAACGCAGTTATTTAGAAGGTTTTATTCATATAGTTTTGCACTTGAACCCGAACGATGGTATCCAACGGGTCAAAGAAATTTTAGCGCAATAAAAGAACAATATATTACCGCAACTTTAAATAATAATGTTAACGAAAAAAGAGAGCTTAGAGTTTACGCTCTAAGTTATAACATATTAAGAATCAAAGATGGAGGAGCACGACTTATCTTCCAAAATGGTTCTATCGGCGATTGAAATTATTACACCGGTAGTGGAACAGGCTGTCGTTTTATCGGGTCAATATGCGAAAGCGTGTGGTAGAAATACAATTCTATCCGAGGATATGGAATATTGCTTGAAATATTGTGCGATGAATACAGTTGGAGAACGCATCGGATCATGGTTTCCCGAAATTTACGATGAAGAGGAATCAGATGAAGAAGAATTGGAGATAGTGGCGGAAGAAGATGCACCCGACTTTGAACCCTATTCAGGAACAGAAGAACTCTACATGGAAATAAATAACGCACGTGACGCATGGGAGAGTTGGAAACCCACCAATCCGTCAGAAGAGATGATAAAAAATGCAATCGATAGTAATGGAAACCTCTCCTCCGGAGGGATGGACAACTTCTAATTATAAAACATTTAACTCCGACGGTCAAGATTCGGAATCTGACAGTGATGATGATGAAAGTGATACTGACTCAGAAAAGAGTACCGTCAGGGGGTATAAAAAAGAAAAATACCAGAAAATATTGGTCGAAGAGGAGTTGTTACCAGAATAAAATCTCTTTATATATTATACAATGTCTGCCGATATCGCCACCGATACTCTTGTTGCCATATCCCGTGAGCTCGAAACTCAATCTCTTAACTCCGTCGTCGCCGGTTTCTCTTTTGCCGCGGCTCTATCTTGGATGGATCTCGTTCGCTGGACTATTCACCAGGTCGTCAAGGTTCAGAAGAACGGTGGTATGAACTATGCGCTCACTGCGCTCTTTACCACTCTTCTCTCGGTGGTCGTCTACATGGTGATCTCTCGCATCTCCCAGAAGGTCAAAAAGCCTGGTGCCCCCGTTTACGCGGTTACCCGCTAATTTTCGGAATTTTGGGTCTAGTAAATAACATAAACACAATACCCGTAGCAATTATCATGGATATGTATAATAACGCATTCCATCTATTCGGATCCTCTAATTCAGGGACGCGCATAGGTGGTGGTAGTGAAAAATCCTTCTTCACGTTTGGAATCGTTTTAAGTTTATCTATGATTCCATGTATAGACAGTTTCAGTACGTGATTCGCGTTTCTAAAATCATACGGTATTAATCTATTATTACTACTGTAGTAAAACTGTATTCGCAACTTCGATATATTTTGTGCTCCAGTATCGAAATTGTGTTCCACTGCATCATCTACACCCGAGTAATTAATGACGTCTCCACATGTGAGTATTCTACCGGTATAAAACGGTGTATCAGAATATACCGTCTTATTCAATTCTTCTGCACCGCTACTTATTTTCAGTATGAGTGCATCTGGACCCTGAAGATTTATACTTCCAGTCGTGAGAGTGTTATTCACCGACGCTACGTTACTTGCAGGAAGTCCCAAAATATCATGCGGTGTCGTTAATCCTTCTGAACCGGTATCAAACCCGTTATCTCCACCGTAAAACTCAAATGTAAATGCACCCGTACCCCCAAATGTTAACTCATTCTTACTCTTATCATAAGTCGCACTTGAAATAGGTAGCGAGCCATCCTGAAATTTAGATAATAGTTCACTCGCCAATTCGTTTCCACTGTAATTTTCGTTAGGTAACGTTACTGTGGTACTATTAACAGAGAACGTGTTATTTCTATCATTTATAAGCAACTGACTCGTATGGATACGAGCCGATACTAGTGATATTTTAGAGACGTTGTATATGGGGTTTTTCAATTCAACAACATAATCTCCTGGATTGGGATATGCTATAGGATCTCGTTCTCCACTATCTATGTCTAACGTGTATACGCTCATTAAAATAAGGGGATATATTTTAATCAGTGTGTTTATGCAAAAAGAGGAATTTACATCATTTTCTGAGCTATGGGGTTGTTCTGAAGCTGTTGCTTCGCCACACCGAGGCTGAAGTCTGTGGCGTACGGGTTAACATTACCTTTGAAAGCGTTAAAGTTGTGTAATTGGTCATTTTTGTATTGCTGGGTCCAACCACCGTTGATTGGACCTGTGCGACCATCCACACGAGTCGTATCGCTACGCATGTTTGTAACTAAACCACCCTGATTGAGGGGGCCCGCACGAACATTCATACGACCAGCGTTACCAGCTCTATTTGCCTTTCCACGGCGATCATCGGGGCGGAATCCATATTTGGTTAACTCCTGAACAGTGTGAGGTGTACCATAAGTACGCTTTTCACCGATCTTAGCACCGGGTGACATTTCATAACCATGCATGAAATGCGATACATTAGGAGCAACCTGATTATTGTAACCATATTGTTCTATATTTCCATCCTTCTTGTTACGTGTAGGAAGAGGAGCATGTGTAACCGCGGAAACTACGCGCTTAGCACCCCCAAACCCCAAAGTATCATCGCGAGAACCATCCTGCGAACGGTTTGTGATACGTTTTCCCGATACATGTTCCCCTCTCGGAATATGACCACCGAAACCTTGGGATTTACCTCCACCGGGAGGTAATCGAGAAGGGAGATACGCGGTTTTCTCCGGGCGATTGTGACCCATCTCACCCATCTTTCCACGGCGGCCACCATAGATATCGAAAGCTGGACCAGATCTACCTGGTAGGGTAGTAAGACGATGCGCTCCCACGTTTTCAGGGTTCACGCGCACGAGCTGTTGAAAACCACCAGCTGCGGGAACGTTTGGTCCTACCCCAATACCGGGACCAATTAATTGCTTCTCGATAGGAGAAAGATTATTCATTCTTCCTCCATCAAACATTCGATTACGCATTTCCAACACTTCACCTCCACTAGATCGTATTTGTGGAACAATATCACCGAAATTACTAATTTCTATCTTATGCTGTGGAACGTTACTAACAATGGTAGGTTTGGGTAAGGATATACTGGGTACTTCCTCCTGAACAAAACGTTGTGGAACCTGTTGTTCGGGACCTTGATAACTTTCGGCCCGTGATTCACTTAATTTTTTGCCGGCATAAGCTAGACCTGCAATAGCTACTAGCGAAAGGGGATCCGCCATTCTTAATTTTAGTAAATATTTTTATTGAGTTTATTTGCGCTTTGAATACCTCGCCGAGAACATGGAATTCTGAACATCGGCGCGAGTACTTTCAGGTTCGTATGTAATTGTTCTCAATGGAAGTTTGCACTTCATATCTTGAAGAGGGAAGAGGTTCTGTTCGTAAGTCTTGGCAAATACCTTATTAAAACGTGTAGTGGATTGGGGGCGGAGTTCATCGCTTGTATCGATGAATGCAGCCGGTGCACCTTTTCCAGCCATGTAAGGAGCGGTTCCGTATAACATGGTATTAGGACGGCTAGAAGCCCTGTTCATAGGCGTACTGGGCTGGGGGTAGGTAAAAACTTCTTCAGTCGCACAAACCGGGGGATTCACTGGATTTTCTACTAATTTCATTCCTGGCTGGAGTTGGTAGGCCATTTTACTATTACTTGAGAAAATTAAGCTACATGACCTCCTCGTAAGCCAGATCCTCTATGCATACCAGACCTCTTGTCACCCGTAGAATCCAAGCCACCGAAAGCTTCTAATTGAACACCCCTAGCATCCGCGTTACAGAGGTGAGTATCTGTTTTACACATCGGTGCATCCTTGCTACCATAAAGCCATTCAGCAAAAGCGGTTTGGTCACCGGGAATGTTGGTCACGGGACCTGTTACAAATTGCCTGTCAAAAGCATTACGTTGAGCATCGGGTAAAGGGGACCTTGATTTTTGGGCCCCATATGGTATACGCCCTGATAACATCTGATTTACTTCACTTCTTACTGTATCATACCTACAAGCCGATGGACGATCCGGGCGACCATCATAATCTGACATTAAAACATTCGCCATGGGATTATCGACTGTAGGACCTTGACAAGCACCCATATAAGTTTCGGAAACGGTGGAAGCGCGCTTCTTGGCTGCAGATCCCTTGATCATGTGTGATTTTTCCATTACAAATAATACTCCTAACACTGTCGCTCCTAATATAAAGACACGTATGTCACGCCTGATAAGATACAATATACACGTCGCGTAAACAACGAATCGAGCGGTCGCGTTTACCCTCTGTGCTGATGTTTGATCTTTTGTAGGCCAAAATTCAGCCACCTTATCAACCCTGATAATTTGTCTGGGATCGTCAAATAGTGATACCATTTATATAATATGATTTTATTTTTTCAACATACCACTGAGCAGACCTTGCATTGACTGCATGAGCTTACCTTCGTCAAATTCAGCGTCCCCATCTTCATTTTGCATCTTATCGGCACACTGTTTAGCTACAGTCTCGATCATACTAAGCGTCTCTGGGGGGATAGATGTAATAGTTGTACCGAGCATATAAAGTGTTTGGAGATATTGCCAAATAGCATCACGGGTTCCGTCGGAAGCCTTTGGCCAGCAGTCCTTCAGGTTAATATCTTTAAGAAATTCAATGCTACCTGCGTGTTCAAGAAAGAAGCTGTCGTCGCGAGAATTAATTTTGTCGACGTGGGGGCCGACGTTTTCCATGAAACCCTCAACGAGAAGCTTGGGGTTAGCAGTTCTCATAAGTTCAAATGCAGCGATGTATTTTTTGAGCCCTCGCTCCTCTGGAAAGGTCTTATGGAGCTCCATGAGAAATTGGCCCATCATATCGTTGAAGGCTGAAATAGAAGTCATATGTATATATGATACGTGCAGGAAATCTTTAAGTTGATCAGAATGGTTCCGTGGAAATGGTCTCACGTTTACCTAAACCATTAGATATTACAAAATAAACTAAAATAGCTACTAAGGCGGCTGGTTTAGCGTATGCACTCGTAGATAAAGTGCCTTCATCATTAAGTCTCGCTTTGCCGTGAATATAAAGTGCGGTTATACCAGCTGCAATAATAGCAGCTGATCCTGGATCACGGAAGTACTCGTCCATATCTAATAACCGAGTTTTTTAGTTCGGCTTTCTGCTGCATCCGCAAATAGATCATGTGATTCACGCTGATCGCGTGGCGGTGGTGAATTTTTTATAGTTCTAAATTCGTTTTGGAATAAATTACCGGACTGTTCTGGTTCCTGTTCCGGTATATGATCTTCCTGAGGAATATTACCCATATCCTCGTCTAGTTCATCTGTAACGCCTCCCATGGGAAGTTCACTCTCTTCTTGGGGATATTCACCTTCCATCTGGTCGGGCATTTCAGAATCTCCCATATGTTCGGGTGCATTCTCATCGTATTCGTCTATATCATCTTCCTCTAGGTTCGCATCTTGTGAATCGAGAATATCCTCATCTCCATTCGCATTCATATACGTCTGCAGAATCTGTTGGACGGGAATCAACTCTTTCACCGTTGTTTCTACGCATGCAGCAAAACGTTCATAAAGTTTGTCGTTTCTAGCGTGCTCAGATTGATTCTCGGTAAAAATGTAAGGATTGCGATAAAGATCTTTAGCGGCGTTCTTATAGCATGTATGAATAAAAACTTCGTTTGTTGGAAGTTTAACCGACATCTTCTTCGAATCCTTACTAAGACGCACCGCCGATAAAATCTTCACCGAACTTACAAATACTGCGGCAACTAAATCCTTGAACCATGCACATCTATCCGCTATGTTGTCCGTGTGGCTTTTCGCCATGGTTTCACTCCATTCAGGAACGTCTTTTAAGAGTTTTTGAAACATTTGAAGAACTTTTCTACCCTTAGATAACTTGTTAGATTCTTCAAACATCGAATCAAAAACATCTATCATGACTGGGCATACAATAATAGAGAGTTGTTCGAGATATTCACGCTTTGCCTCGACTAAAATGTTCAAGTTATCCATGTACGATTAACTAGTCTTTTTTTATTAATCGTTTTGCGCATCTCGCCTGTACCTATTCGCTGCCTTTTTAAGATTTATAAGAGTAGGGAAGTCTTCCATATTATCTACAGATTTTGACGAATCTTTTTTAATCTTCCAAGTAATAGTAATTTCGTAGTTTCCTGTGATATACACCGTAAAATCACCTAACTCGAGTTGTCTTTTCAGGTATGTAATAGCCTTCAATCTATCATACGTAGGATATCCTACCACGAATGATGGGACAACAAAACTAATCCTCTTTTTATGTGATTCAACTCCACGCCTGATCTTCCGTGATATCTGCTTGTACAATTCTATATATGTCTCCTTTTTCATACGATTTCTGTTATTCGTAATTCGAGTGATCTCTTCTACGCTGATCATTTAATTATGTCTTATCTTTTTTTAGGAGGAAAATAGATACGGTTTTCGAGTCCCTCATAACTTACAGTGGCCGGGGGTCCAGATTCAAATCCATTTATTACAGTTTTATTCAGAACAACGTTAGGATTTTTGAGAGCTTTAATCATTTCATCTTGGGAATTTTGTATGTCTTCGTACGGGATAAATGTGGACCCCTTCATTACACTTTCAAAGGGTGTGCTATCAGCTGGAGGTTTAATATCCATGGGCTGTGAACGAGCACTCAGCACACGTACACCACCCGTTCCCACACCCCCTATAGTTTGACTGTTCACTACCATTATATCAGCTGTTATCGAGGCTCCGTGAGCAAAGCCATTCTTTTTTACTATCATAAACATGCACCTGTACATATCATGATTCTTTTGTTTGTGACGAAACTGTTTAAGTGCAGTCGTCTCAATGATGTAATTGTCTATACCAGTTTTCTCTAAGATGTATTTATTCGTCGCTAAAACAATTTTCTCCATGACGTCATGATTTGCACTGACTTTAGAAACTTTTTTGTACTCGGCCATGTTGGGTAATGGGTCGTTTAATATAATTTCCGTGTTAGATTTATTTACAAACGTCTCTCGCTTAGGGCCTGTAGTGGTAGCAAGTAACAACACGAGTATGAAAAATAACAGCGTGAGCATTTAATATACCACGCGAAAAAAGTGTGTTAACTTTTATAATTTTTTTTGAAAATTGATTATAGAGAATGTCACTACTTTTATATAGTCCAAAGTGTAAACATAGCGTTGAAATTATAAACTTCATTCAAGGTCACGAACAACTAAAGCATCTCATTCATTATCATAATGTCTCAGAAAATGGAATTCCTCCTCAGTACAGAAACCAGATCACGAAAGTACCCACTCTTTTATCGAAGAATGGTAAACTTCTCGTGGGGCGTGAAATACATAACTGGCTTCAATCTTTACTGCCGGTCCAGGAATTGGAAACATGTGGTTTCGGAGGAATAACATCGACCACATTAGACGGTGAATCTTCTAAAGATATGTTTGCTCTGGACAGTTACGGACAGTCCTTACAACCAGCAATGACATCGGAACTCGAGGCAAAAATTAGTCGTAAAGTTGAAGACTCCGCTTATACGGATATAAAGAAATAATACGCGAAAATTTTAATATGAAATTAGTGACAGTGCAAGCCGTGGCTATAAAATCTACATTCGAAGTTCTTAAAGATATTCTCAATGATGTGAATATTTACTTTAAACCAGAGGGAGTGTTTATAGTAACACTCGATACAGCTAGAACATCTCTTATAGATATGTTTTTACCTTCTGATAACTTCGAAGAATACACATGCGATGGAAATATTGATTGCGGTGTTAACATGACTAATATGTATAAATTATTAAAGACGATCACTGTAAACGATGTGCTCGTAATTTCTATTAATTCCAAGGAGTTTATGAATATTGAAATTCACAGCGAACAGAAGAAAACGTCTACAAAATTCGAGTTGAAACTTCTAGACATTAACGAAAACCAAATAGAAGTTCCAGAAACTGAAATGACGATTATAACTCCTATTCCTTCCGTAGATTTTCAGAGAATATGCAGGGATATGTCCAACATTGGGGATGAATTGGAAATACACCGCGGGGGGAAATCGTTGAAACTCATGTGCAAAGGTGATTTCGCGAATCAGGAAACGGAAATTCAGTGTGTAGACGAATCTCCTAATTTATCGGGAACATATTCGCTAAAGTATATGAATATTTTTACTAAAGCGACAAGTATGTGTTCCACGGTTCAAATAATGCAAGAGAAACAAAATCGCTTTTTGATATTGAAATACAATGTCGCAAATTTAGGCGATTTAAAATTTTACCTGGCAACTAAGGTACCCGAAGATGAGACATGAGTCCGGTCGTCGTATCAACCGTTTTCATCATACCTAGACAGTTTTTCAATTTAATACGAGGAATATTGTTTTTTAGGGAGACTTCATCGAGATATAATACATCTTTTATGAAAATATTCTCACCATAAAAATCCGAGTGTGGACCCGCATAGCGTCTAATTTTTTCGAGAATGTCTTTTACTGGCTTGTCAGCCGAATCCAGTAATTGTGCACCGACTAACGGGACGTGGAACGACATTGCATTAGCCTTCTTCGGTGGCCATGTATAGTCGTGATTATACGTTATGTATTTGTATATACGATTGTTGCACCAATATTTAACTCGAATAATCATTTTTGTAACAGCTTCTGGAGGCTTGGGAATAGGGTCACCGGGGAGGATACCAGCGCGTCCGAGATCTAATGAACATATACCGTACGATTTTACGATAGGATAGATTCCATAACTTTCTTGTATCCAAAGGGGGTGGTGGTCGGAAGCTTCCATCGTCTCGATCGAAAAATCTTTGGAGTGATCGACAAAGTATTCAATATACGTGTCAACGATAGAATAATCACGTTTAGAGAAAAATAATTGCATCACCTTTTTTAAACTATAGATTACGTTAATTAAAAACTTGTGCAGTACTTTCATTAACGTAAATGGAAGGTAACTTTTTAAGTAGGTATAACAATCGTATATGTGAATGGATGGATAAAATAGAAAACGATCCCACGAATAAAAGTTTATACGAGACTGAAATGGCCGATTATATATCAAGGTGTATTCCATACGTTCGTCAATATACAGACGAAACAACTGGAGAAGTCACTACCGATAATATATTTAATTGTAAAGAGACGTCTGGTATGCAAAAAAAAGATATATACACAGACTATCTCATAGACGTTGAAAGGAAGACATTAGATCGACCACTTGAGAGAACAATGAGAGATATATGCCCAAACTGCCCGGATAGTAACGTATTTCATTTTCGTGATTCAAGTGACTTGGTATGTGATTCTTGTGGAATGGTATTAGACCATTTAATAAGCGAAGAACTCACATACAAAGAAGAACAAGAAACTTCTGAAAAAATTATTAATTATTCGTATAAACGAGATAATCACTTTAACGAATGGCTATCACAATTCCAAGCACAAGAGATGACGACCATCCCCCCAGAAGTTTTACAAGAACTGAGAAATGAGTTTAAAAAGATAAAAATTAAGTCACTGTCCGAAATTACCCACGCACGCGTCCGATCACTTCTCAAGAAACTTAAGCTTAATAAGTACTATGAACACGTACCTTTTATCACAAATATACTGAGTGGAATAAAACCACCAAAAATGCCTATAGAGATTGAAGAAAGATTACGGTTAATGTTTAAAGAAATCCAAAAACCTTTTGACGACAATTGTCCGGCAGAACGCAAAAACTTCCTAAGTTACTCTTTCGTTTTGTATAAATTCTGTGAACTTCTCTCCGAAGATTCTTATCTTCAATACTTTCCTTTGCTAAAATCCAAAGAGAAGCTTCATCAACAAGACGTTATCTGGAAACGTATTTGTGCGACTCTTAAGTGGGAATTTATACCTACAATATAATATGAACGTGAACAATTACACCCAACAAATCCAATACCACATCGACAAAATCAACGAGATTCTGTATTGGCAGGCGGTTCATGAAGAGGTGATGGCCGACTGGAACCCTCCCCAAAACTACTCTATATGGGGTCAAAACAACGCTTTCGGCTCCGTAGCCGGAGCGGCGGATGAAGAAGATACAGCTGATTCGGAAGCGTCAACCACCTTTTTGAACGAGGACGTTCCCCAATAAAAATACCCGCGTTATATATCTTGCGCGTGATGTTCAGACGGATGTACAGGCATCCAGATTTTATAGGTGCACAGATATCACCACCTAATAACATCACGGTGATCACGAAGAATGGAGTTGAACAATACACGAGTA
>ERZ767114.1208-NODE-1208-length-12640-cov-4.231314_pt1 | contig 12640 bp, 22 predicted proteins | sample MGYA00374952_ERZ767114 | MGnify/ENA primary metagenome ERZ767114 (study PRJEB28939, sample SAMN06267156) | marine metagenome | isolation source: Columbia River Estuary | place: USA:Columbia River Estuary, USA | collected 2012-05-05 ...
CATCGTCTCGATCTGAATTTACATATTGAAGGAAAGAACCGTCGGAGAGTTAAATCAAGTCTGGATTTCTCTGTTTATAACGCATACAACAGATATAACGCCTATGTAATTACCTTCCGGGAGAGCGAAACTGTGCCTGGAACAACTGAAGCGGTGAAATTAGCTCTCTTTGGAGCTGTCCCATCGGTAAGCTGGAATTTTAAATTTTAAGTTATGATAAAAATACCAAACTTTTATGCATCATCTCCTTTGCATAATGAAATAGGAGAAAAAGAAAAAGATAGTTTAAGAAATGTTTATCCTGACATGGACAAAGCTATTAAACAACATAACAAGCTTAATAGAAGTGAGTCTATAGCAGGTAACCCTTTTTCTGATAAATCTACAGAAAGATTTAAAAAATTAGAAGGCATGAAATTTAAGTTTAAAGATAAAGATTACAACGCTACGAATCTTATAAAAGACTAGTCATGAAAATAAGTGATCATATTACTTTTGCTGAAGCAATACATTCAAACACAGCAAAAAGATGTGGTATAGACAATATACCTAACGAAGAACAAACTAATAACATGAAAATGTTAGCTGAAAAGATTTTTGAACCACTAAGATTATGGGTTGGTGGACCAATAAAAATCAATAGCATGTTTCGTTCTGAAGAATTAAATAAAGCCATAGGAGGATCATCTAGTTCTCAGCATTGTAAAGGTATGGCAATGGATATTGATGACGTCTATGGACACAAAACTAATGCAGAGATGTATGAGTGGATATGCAGTCACTGTAATTTTGATCAAATCATATGGGAATTTGGTGATGACAAAAATCCAGCATGGATACATGTTAGTTATATAAGTGTAGATAAAAATAGAAACAGAAAATTACTCGCTGAAAAAGAGTTCGGTAAAACAGTATATAAAATAATAAAATAAACAAAATGCACAAAGGTAAAAAACACAATAGTGTCATGGAAGGTTACAATGACTTTGCAAGATCAGAAGGAGCTGAAGCAGCTAAATATGTTGACAGCGTAAGAACTAATAATCCTTTTGGAGAAGGAGTAGATGACATGATGGACGAAGAGTCTAGACGAAGAGAAAGAGGGTACTATGTTAAAGGAGATTTAATATCTAAAAATAAAACTGTTACTATACCTGATGATGGTAAAAGTCCTTTAAATCACTGTGAATCAGATATGATGCATCAAGGCGGTTGGGCAAAAATGAGAACTTTAAACAGTCCAGGAACTACAGGTAACAAACAAGGCATAGAGCATAATAAAAAAATGAGAGGTTTTAAATTACCACATCAATCACCTTTAGCTTTTAAAGGAGCTAATTCTGAAAACTCTTCTTGCTGGGATGGTTATAAAAAAGAAGGAACAAAACCTTCACCGAGTGGAACAGGAGAAACAGTTAACAATTGTGTAAAAATATAAAACATGGGACATCCGTATAAAAAACCTAGTCCACTAAAAGTTGGTGGTTTATTTGGTCTTACTTCAAAATTTATTCCTGAAGGAGCTAAGGTTATTGAAAAAGCTAAAGATTTAACGTTTGAAGATGTGGCTGGAGCTGCTTATAATGTTGGTTCTTTGGCACTTAAAGGAGCAGGTAATGTAGCTTCAATGATGCTTAATACAAACGCAGCTTACGGAGGAACATATAGTGATGATCCTAGATTTAAAAAAATGAATCTTGAATTTGAAAATCAAATAAACGACGGTGGGCCTTTGCCAGAATACAACAATGCTGATACAGCTTTGCCATCTCCAGTAGATAAAGTTGCTAAAACAACTAAAGGTAAAGGTAGAAATTTTAGAAGTGCTGATGAAGGGGCTGGTATGACTGAAAAAGGTGTTAAAGAATATAAAAAAGAAAACCCAGGTAGTAAATTACAAACCGCAGTAACAGGTGATGTAAAACCTGGTAGCAAAGCTTATAAGCGAAGAAAATCATTTTGTGCTAGATCAAAAGGTTGGACAGGCGAAAGAGGTAAAGCTGCTAGAAAAAGATGGAAGTGTTAGGAACAAAATAAAACTGGGCGTACCATACCCAAAAGTTCCTGTAACCGAAGAAGGGGATCACTAACGTGGTCCCCTTTTTCTTTTTATCCATCACAAGCGACGCAGTCTTCCATAGCGTTATTTGCTATATCCCCACGCAATACAGACTCTGTACGCATATAATACAAAGTTTTAATTCCCTTGTGCCAAGCATCCATATGGACTTTATTGATCCACTTTGGTGATGCTTCACTAGGAAAAGCTAAGTTTAAACTTACGCTTTGATCTATATACTGTTGTCTTATTCCTGCTTGTCTTACTAGTTCTAATTGGTTAAGCTCTTTAAATGTTTTAAATACTTCTTTGGTGTTTTCATCTAATTCTTTTAAATCTTGAACCGAACCACCATCGGCCAATATTTTGTCCCATATTTCTTTTGTATTTAACTCATTATTTTCCAGTACACTTTCCAAAGTAGGGTTTTTACGTATAAACGTACCTTTTGCACTTTGCTCTGTAAAAATGTTAGCAGCCCAAGGCTCGATACCTGGCGACACATTTCCGCTAAGCTTACTGTTAGATACAGTAGGGGCAATAGCGCGTAAGTGAGTATTACGCATACCAGTTCCCACACACCATAAAGGTTCACCATAAGCGTCTGCCAAAGCCATGCTAGCTCTTTCAGATTCGATTTTAATTTGACTGAAAATTTTTCTTGTTTCATATTGTGCTAATAGACCTTCAAATGGTAAACCTCTTTCTTGTAAATACGTGTGCCATCCAAGTACACCTAAACCTAATGCTCTACCTTTTTCAGCAGATCTTACAGAGTTTTCAAATCCTTTTCTGTATTTAGCTTTTTGTATAAACTCTTCTAACACGCCGTCAAGAAACCATATCGAGTCATGTATTATATTAGTATTCTTCCATTCGTCATATTTAGCTAGGTTTAAGCTAGACAAGCAACATATAAAGCTATGGTTTTCATCTGTGTGTAATGTTATTTCACTACAAATGTTAGTCATATGTACTTTTAATGCGTTTTGTTTATAGGCTGCGGGGTTATTCTTATTTGTATTTCCCTTAAAAAGCACATATGGTTCTCCAGTAGCTTTACGCTTTTGAAGTAATTTTCCCCAACGTTTTCTAGCTTCTCCATCTCCTTGCTCAAGTCTTCGCATGAACTTATCGCCGACAACAGCGCACTGATGCAAGTTAAGTGACTGTCTATTGACGTCTCCTTTGGGTTCACGTATTTCGAGCCACTCTTCGAAATCGGGGTGTTCAATGTTAATATTAACTGATGCAGCTCCTCGTCTGACAGATCCTTGATTAGTGGCAAGTATTGTTGAATCGTATATTTTACAAAAAGGCACAACGCCGTCACTTGTTCCATTTCCTTTAATTTCTGCGCCAGCGGGTCTGATTTGATTTATACCGATACCAACTCCACCGCCGTGCTTAGCGAGTAGCATCATCTCTAAGTTTTTTTCCCCTATGTCAATTATCGAATCTGCTACATCAATACCGAAGCAAGATATAGGAAGGCCGCGATCAGTCCCAGTATTACTGAGAACAGGACTAGCAAGACACAACCAACCATTCCATATATACTCATAGAAAGTCTTTGCAAGTTCCGGTCTATCAAGTCGTTTTGCGACTGTATTGCAGACTCTGTCATAGGCGTCTTTAGGAGACTCGCTGCCAAGAAGATATCCCCCTGCGATAGTTTTTTTGTAGACTTCAGTGTCTCCCCACTCTGGATAGTCTTTTCCTTTTTTCCATTCATTATTCCACATTTAAATCTAATTTTTTTTCTTGTTCTTCATTAACTCTTGTTTCTCTATTTTTTAATTCTTCTACTATTTTATTCCATTCAGTTTCTCCCACGTGTATCTGTAGTGCTGTTAAAACTCCTTGTGACATACTAGCGTTATGCTGTATTTCTTGTATTAATTGTTTAATTATTTTAGTTAAACCTTCTACTTTTAATTTTAATTTATTTTGTGCCATTATTATTTATTTTATAAAACATTACTAATACTCTTCTTGATCCTATAAACTTATTAGGATATTTACTGTGAAAATAATTACATGGATAAGATAGCAGTCTATTTTCTTTATAACCTATTACGGATTTTAATTTCCACTTAGATTTGTCGTTAGCGTCTTGCGTAAGCATACGATCAAATTCTTCTGCGTTACTTTCTATATAAGTTTCTCCATAGTTTTCATGTTCCCAAAAAGCTGTTCCGTTTAAATTAGACTCTTCAGAGTTTATATATAATACTATAGCTCTATCAGGTTTTTGTCCTTCTATAATAGTATCATTATGTATTCTCCAATCAGTGTCTTGATTTTCTTTTGCTTCTCTTAAAAAACATAATATATTTTTAATCTCTTTTCCTTCAATAGAACTTATTTTGTTTGTTATGAAATTTTGAAACTCTTCAGGTAGTTTTGATATCCAAAAAGACTTACCTGGTGTTTTGATTTCGTCAAAATCTTTTATTTCTTTTAAAGCATTAAAAAGATTATGAGGTAAAAAATTATCTAATATATATATCATTTTAATAAATGTGTTATCCAAGCAATTAAACCGTTCATATTTAAAGCAACTAGGTTCCATTGTTTACGTGATGCTGTTTGTATCATTACACAGATAAAACCTATTATAAATAATCTAGGTTCCAACGTCCATTGTCCGGCTATCAAAAAAGCTGCACCAAAGTATCCTATACGTGATGCAAACTTTTGATATGATGTAAGCTTATTTGTATAAGCTAATAGTTTAAGTAATTTTCTTTTTGTTACCATATGTCTTCAAAATCTTCGCCTTCATTCGCTTTACTATAGTCAGTTGGCCTAACCGCGAAAAAATCAGTGTGGGTATGACCCCCAGTAAGATGAAAGAACCAATCCAAGTTAGCCGCTCCTTGCTTGTCATAGTGGAATAGTCTTCTTTTATCCGTGTAACCCAGTTCTTGTAATTTATCATTAGCTCTTTTTCTTATAAATTGTTTTAAGTCAAATGATCTCATACCTTCAATATCACCCATTTCAAACATTTTGTCTATATACTTTTCTTCTAGCTCAACCATAGTTTTAGCAGCAAGATATATGTCTTCTTTGCAAGCGTCTAATAAGCTATTGTCTTCTTCACACATATGTCTAAACAACTGACAACCCATTTTACTATGTAAGCTTTCATCTCTTACAGACCATTTCATTTGTTGTCCGATGCCTTTAAGTAAATTGCGTAACTGAAAACTATAAAGCACAGCGAAGGCACTATATAAGCTAACGCCTTCTGCAAAAGCGGAGAAGATAGCAAGGGAGGTTCCGATACCCACAGCATTATCGCCATCATAAGCAACCAAGTTATCAAAACGATCGGCTGTCGCAGGTTCGTGTAAAAACGCTTCATAGTCTTCTAGTTTTAAAGTTTCATTTAAATAGCTATAAGCTACAGCATGTATTGTTTCTTGCGATCCAAACATCATAGCCATTTGTTGTATCTCATGTTTAGGAAACCAACCAACTACTTTCTGTGTCCAATAATCAGATACTGCACATTCAGTCTGAGCAAAACCTAGTAGAATATTTCCTACTAAGTTTTTCTCTTCTTTTGTTAACTTTTCGTTCCAATCTTTTACATCACCTGACATAGGTATTTCAGTATGTAACCAAAACGCCTGAGCTTGTTTTAACCAGCCTTCTGTGTAGTACTCAGGATACTCAAAAGGTTTATACGGTATTCTATTATCAAATAGTCCCATTATTTATCTTGTATTTCTAGTGATATATCAACAAAAGGTATATAAAATACATAAGCTGTTTGATCTGGTTCATCGTATGTTCTTATACCTAAACATATTCCAGGATAAAACCCTATGCTTAAACTCCAATTGTTTCTAATTATTTTTTTATCCATTAATAGTTTTTTTATTAATTACTATAGGAGAACCATCTTTGTGAGATGACACAAAATAAACTGCATCGTTTTCCTCTACTATAACATCACTAACATCTTTAAATGTTTTAGGATAATTTGTTATAGCATATTCTTTTATTTTATCCATAAACTTTTATGTTATATTTATCTTGTTGTTCTACTAATTCTCTATATTTAATTTTGTTTCTCATTTCCCAGCTCCACTTCCACCATTTGTCAATTTGACGTTCTCTATATTTACATCTAGCTAAGTGTTTTGCTTGAGCAGGATTAATCTTATTGTTTCGTCGCATTCCTTTTGATTTTGTGGTTTATATAAAGTCCATATTGGATCAGATTTTTGTGTCAATAATCTTTTAAATAACTTCCAACGTATTGGAAAAGATTCATTAGCTCTACCTTTAGTTTCTATTATAAAGTCTTCGCCTATAAAATCAGGTGTATATTTTATGTTAAGTATTTTTTTATTACCTCTATTTTTATATTCACCTTTTCCATTACTTTGTCTTTCTATTGACTCCATTTCAAACTCAAATGATGGTATTAATTCAAACGTTTGACCTTCATACTGAGCTTTTATTTTAGCTTTTTTAAGAGCCATATACATATATCGCTCTAAACCTGAAGCAAACTTAATACCATCGTAAGTTATTTTCTTAGACTGTACTGGACCTTTTTTACGTTTAAAAGATCGTTTCATCGTATATGTTTATATCATTAATGTTTTCATTAACTCTTCTAGCTTTAGCATATATAGCTTCTTCTATCTCATCTTTCAAGCAATGCCTAGCTGATTCAAGGTATAGTATTGCATCCATTAATTCTTCTTGTACATCTACAATAAATCTACCTAGATCTTTTTTCTGACCTTCAATTTCTTGCATCATTGTAGCTCCATATTTCTTTTGACCTATTAAGCTACGTTCGTCCATCTTCCTTAGTACGTTTTGTACTATCTTATCTTTAGTTTTAATCTGCATCTTTCACGAATGTTCCGTTAATCATTTTACCTGTTCTTGTTGCTATAACTTTATAAGCTTCATCAATACAATATTCTATATCATATCCTTGTAAGTGAGCTAAGTTTGTAAGCACTACAACCATATCACCTATTGCATCTACAATTTCTGGCTGATCATTTTTAAGCAATGCTTTAGCAAGCTCACCAGCTTCTTCTTGTAGCTTAACATATTGCGTATGTGGATTACCTTGTTGGTATAAACCTCTTGTTGCTGCCCAGTCTCTTATAAGATCAAATCTTTCAGATGTTTTATATGTATCTGGTGTATGTTCTGGATTAAAATAAGCTTCATAAAAAGCTTTGTTATAGATATAACACCTGTCATTGTTAAACATAGATGTTCTAGCGTTTTGCATAATCCAAGGTATATGCTCTTTCTCTAATTTAAAGTAATAGTCTGGAGTTTTCCATTTCATACCTATGTTGTCCAGTAGATTGCCTTTTAACTTGTTTAAAGGAACTGGAAACGTACTTGTTTGTTCTGTTGGATTTACTTTCATATTTAATTTGAATAGATTTTTATATAATGTTCTGTCTTTCCTATAGCCATAAGACTTTTGAAGTTCTATTTCACGGTCTGATATATAATCTATATCGTCTGACTGTTCAAGAACTTCATACTCTGTCTCCTTATAGCCTTGCATAAGGGTTACTCTGTTCTTAAGATTACGTGTTACGCCAATCTTTTTACCTGGTATGTGGTATAAATAATACATATTTTAAAGTTTGTTATTGTATAAGTGTAAGTTATGTGCAAAATGGTAATAAGTACCTATTTCAATAGTTAATCTCTCTGCAATCATTTGTTGCAACATTGAGAATTGATATTGATCATTACAGAAACCGTACCAGATGTCATTAGAACGCATCAGGACTGACATGTTTAACTTATTGTCTAGTATTGTAAACTGTACTGCGTAAGTACACGGTGTATCTTTTCTATATGATGACCATTCTTTTGCATCATATATACTTATCGCTGCGTGTCTTGTGTTTTTATCCTGTCTAAGCTTAGCGCATACGTAGTCTATTTGATTATTACGTTTCCACTGATAACCATAGTTAGAATTAACATTACGATTACTGTCTGCCATCTTTTCCCATATTGGTGGTATCTTACCGTAGATCTTACCTAGTTTGTCTATGCTGCGATCACCTGACTTATACCATTCCCATTCTGCTTCAGCATACTCTAAACTCCAGTTACGTTCTTTATTTGTAATGTGGTTATCCATAGGGTTTTCAATTGTAAAACCTATGTTAAACAAAGCTTTTGTATCATCAAAATCTACACCATCAATTAATATTCTATTAAGTTGATAAGCATAAGCTTCGTCTGCGTTTTTAAATAGTGTTTTTGCCATATTTTTTATAATAATATTTGTAAAAATTAAATATTTCTTCCCATATCTGCACTTTTTTATACAGATAAGGAGACCTGTTTTTTCTGCCGTTTATTTCTATGTCTATATACCATTCGTATGTATTATGTGCAAATGGAGATATATTAATTCCATTGTTCATACACCATTGCATTTGTTTTCTTTGACCAGTGGTAGCCATAAAATAACCCATGTTTATTCTCTTTACTCCCATGGCATTGCTTCTGTCTCGCTGACAGCAGGCTCGTTAGGTATAAAGCAACCAGATCTTGGTTCCCATTTAAAATGAGCTTCAGCACCGTTTTCACCTAAGTTTTGAAACTTAACTTTAAGTATCTTAGCTTTAACAGTTTTATTTTCATAATCTCTGTGAACTAATATACCGTGATAACTAGCATCGTACCATTCACCACCACCTTTTATATTGTACATTGTAGGCTCTTCAATTTTACCGTCTTTGTCTTTGTACATCTTAGTTGGATGAGCTACTATAAACACTAGTACATCATACTTTTTAGCAAACATTTCAATCTTAGTTAGATATTCCATTGTATATCTATTAACGTCCTCAGTCTTACAGTCTACGTCTCTGACCTTATTAAAAGGATCTATAACTAGACATTTAATACCTTTACGTTTTACAAGCTCAGCGCCTTTACGTAATACAGATTCTAAAGTATAACGTTCCATATCAATAAAGAAATAATTATCATTAATATGATCTGCTACTTGATTCCACTTTTCACCGTGTATATCTTTAGATGATGGCATACCTTGCCAAGTCTTACGCATTAGCTTGTGAGCATGTAAATACGTAGGAGCATTTTCAGGTGATGCAAAAGCTGTTTTCCAGCCATAGTTATTATTATAACCTACGACCATCTGATCAACAAAGTCAGACTTACCGCTACTAGGTATCCCAGTAACAGTGATAAACTGACCGGTATACGTGGAAAAAATATCGTCGAAGTTTTGTAAACCGACTTGAAATCCTTTCTTGAAACCATTGCGTACAAAGTCTGTAATCTCGTCTTCAATATCCTTAAACGTCGTGACGTTTTCAAGTGGTACAGGTCTTGCTGTATTAATACGTTCTTGTAATTTTTCTTTGCCATACTTTTGTAAATATTCATTAGCATCTTTACAATCGTCAAATGATACTAAAAAACAAACCTCAGCACCTAGTCTTCTAACTAGCTCTGCTTGTAATGCTTGTCCTGCGTCATCTGAATCAACCGCTAGTATTACTTTTTCTTTGTCTTCAAAGTAATCAATACAGTTATCAAGATAATCTAAATTATTAGAGTTTAGTGTAGCGCCGTTAGGAACTGATATTGCATTTTTAATACCAGCTTCATGTAAAGCTAACACATCCATTTCACCCTCAGTTATAACGCAACTGTCATAACCTACTATACTGTTTATATTATAGAATACTTTTTCAGCACCTTTATATAATTTAAAGTTCTTTCTGCCATCGCGATACTTAACATTGATAAGTTGATCGCCCATGAAATAATTAAACTTTATTGTGTTCTCGGTTTTACCGGTTTGCGGCATATACTCAGAACCTTCACCGACATTTAAGTCGATCAAGGTTTGCTGAGATATTCCTCTTGTTTCAAACCATCCAATTACTTTAGTTGCCGGTGGTTGATATGTAGTCTCTGTAGGCCTTACATAAACTTTTTCACTAGCACCTTTACGTTGATACGTATGTAATTGAAATGATGTGTTACAATTATGACAAGTACCGAGACCACGTTCCCAATCATAAGACGCGCATTTGGCCTTTTGATTTTTGGGTTTCCTATCGTGAGAACACAAAGGACATATGCCTTGTGTTTTCTCTTCTAGGCCATGTTGATTGAACTTGTCAATCAAGAATCCATTGATCTCTGTTGTCTGCATTTAATTTAATTTAAAATGGTAAATCGTCCTCTACTTCTTGTTTTGCCGGCGCTGCTTGTTGTGGTTGATCTGTTCTAGGTGCCGCGGCTACATTGTCTCCGTTACTCCATACCACTTTTACATTTCCTAGATAAGTCTTAGCTACCTTAGCTTCTCTTTCTTCTTTTGTTTGATCCACTATAACTGGACCTTGATTACCAAACTGATCAACCTCGTCGTTCAGCGTAATCGTTATCGGTAAGTATTTACCTTTTTTACCTATGATAATTTTATCTTTAGGTATTTCATTAAGGTTAATACTAGCTTTAATTATACTTGCCATATTAGTATGCGTTTACTTGATTAAACATTCTTGTTATTTGATCTTTAGTAGCACCTGTATTTCTTCTTAGGTTATCTACTGCTTTAACGTGGTTTTGTCCTGTGTAGAAGTTGTTAACGCTTGTGTTAATTCCTGATACTGTACAAATTTGTTTTCTGGTTCTTGCCATGGTTTAAAGTGTTTTAGTTAAAAAATATTGTTTAGGATCAAAGTCCTCAGACTTATAAAATAACTCATAAGCCTGTACTGCTCTTTCTACTTTGTCTTTACCTCGAGCATAAAACTCAGGTGAGCAATCAAAGATACCTATTTGATGTGTGGTTTTATCTATTACAATGAATAGCATTTCATAACCAAATAGTTTACTGTAAATGTAAGCTTGACTGTCGTAGTTGTACTTAGATGCTGAATACTTAAACTTTGTGATATCTGCTGTCGTCTTCAAATCAATGATCAGCTTTTCATCATGGTTTACAATATCCGCTTTACCTTTCCACATTTGACCTTCTAGCTCTGTAATTCCAGGTTGTTCATATTCTACATTGCCTGATCTTATTAAATCACTACATACTAAGTTGTCTAACATCTTTTCTGTCATTAATTCTATTTGATCAACCTCATGTTTCAATAAACACATTTCGCCGCCTGAAATCTCCTTATAAGCTTTAGTGTTTCTAGTTGTAGCTTCTACGATCTTAAAATTCTTAAGCTTTTCAGGCTCAAGTATTGCTGTGTGAAAGTATCCGCCGACTAGGAACGCAGGTCTGTTTGCCTGCTTTTGGCCTAGAGCTAAGGGATTGGTTAATAACGTAGAGATGTCTGAGTTACTTAGATACTTTTTACCAAAGTCTCCATAGTATTTCTCATCGTCTTTTAACGCTGTTAATACCTCTTGCTTGTTCATACTACAGTGTTGTTAATTCTTGCTCTGCTTCTTTAGACAGGGCATACTTTGCTTTAATAGCATTAATTTTACCTCCAGCTTTTACATAGTCTTTAGCTTTAGCTAATTGTTCTGCTGTTATTGAGGCTTTTGTTTTTGGCACAAATTTCTTTTTGCCGTGATCATTTGTAGCGTCGCTATCTGCTGTGTCATCAATTAGAAATAAATTACCTAACGCATACTTTTTAGCGTAAGATGATGCTGAACCAAATTGTTGAGGTACGTTCATACCTTTTTGATTTAAGTCTACACCAACTACAGCTTTAGCACTTATGGTTTCTTCACCGTCACTAATAGTGGCAGTTGATTCCATAATAGGCATTGTTTCAAATGCTGTATTAAGTTCTTCATTGATCGTAACTGATACTCCTAACTCTAAGAGAAAGGGTTTTGTTGCTTCTAGGATGTCTTCGGCTGATCTGAAGTTGTACTTGCCGAAGGAGTTAAATCTACTCTTTTTCGATTTAAACTTTGTTTGGATTGTCGCTAATTTTTCGTTTATGTTCATTCGTTCTTATTTAAATTGCTTATTATTATAATCACATGTATTGAGTTCAATTTACAGATAATCAAGTACTTGCGAGTGATCTACGTTGTCTATTAATTTGTCTACAGCTTGTTTTTTAAGCTCTGATATTCTTACATAACTACCAGATCCTTGTATGTTTAATTCTTTAGCTATTTCTTTAGCAGAATGTTTATCACAGTCTAAACCGTAAGACATTCTAAGAATTTCAAACTCTTTTTCATTTAAATATTTACTCATTAAACTTTTTAAATAAATATTCATTAATTGAATATTGTAAGGTTCTGATTTATCAGGTATCTGGTTAAAAACATCTTCATCATTTACTTGAGCATCAATAGATAGAAATATACTATTAAAAAACATAGCTACAACTTTTTTGTCTTTACCTTTTCTCATTTCATTTAACTTATGTTCTGGTATTCTTATATTACCTCGTAGTCTATCTATTTGTCTTCTTATTGATCCTTTAATTCTTTTGCTAAAAAAACTTTTTAATGTTTTTTCTATATCTTCTGATTGTTCTAACATAGACCAATCAAGTCTATCTACAGCTTTTACTAAACCAATACTTC
>ERZ767114.1209-NODE-1209-length-12639-cov-2.687470_pt1 | contig 12639 bp, 13 predicted proteins | sample MGYA00374952_ERZ767114 | MGnify/ENA primary metagenome ERZ767114 (study PRJEB28939, sample SAMN06267156) | marine metagenome | isolation source: Columbia River Estuary | place: USA:Columbia River Estuary, USA | collected 2012-05-05 ...
AAAGTGGCTGGAACAAAAGATCTGACCCGATTTACCATCTACCATATTTTTTAGAAAAGGCTGTCAATTCAGTGACGATAACCGCTAGTGAAATAGGGCTTTATAGTGCCGCGCTGTTTTTGCTGTTTCTGACGCCCGGACCGGTGTGGGTGGCAATGCTTGCGCGCGGTTTTAAAGGCGGATTTTCTGGGGCTTGGCCATTGGCGCTTGGGGTTGCATTTGGTGATTTTGCCTGGGCCGTTGCGGCGCTTTTGACGCTGAATCAGGTGGCTAGCTTTCAAGCTGATTTGATTTTCTGGCTGAAATATGTGGCGGTATTTGTGTTTTTTGCAATGGGGGTCCATCTCTTGCGGTTAAAAATAGAAACGATCAATCTTCCCAATCAATTGACCCGTCCGGGCATGCTGGCAGGGCTGTTTGCAGGCATTCTTGTCATTCTTGGTAATCCAAAGGCTATTTTATTCTATATCGGTATTCTGCCGGGGTTTTTTACTGTAGCGGCGCTGCAGCCAATTGATATCGCCGTTATTGGGGGGCTATCAGCCTTGGTGCCATTTCTTGGCAATTTGGTGTTGGCGCTGATGTTTGATCATGTGTCAAAAATGCTCAATTCGCCAATTTTGCACCAGCGCATTAACCGCATTACCGGTGTTGTTCTGATCTGTGTTGGCGGACTTATTTTCATAAGCCGATGAAGCTGGAACCGATACTCGTTTGCTGGCTATGAATTGATGAATTGTTTAATCAATTCGGCTTCTTGTTCATATTTTTCTAAAAGCCGTTTGACGACATCGCCAATCGACACAATGCCAACAAGCTTGCCATCACGGGTGATTGGCACATGCCGGATGTGATGCTCGGTTATCAGCTTCATAAGCTGTGCTGATGTGACGTTATTTTCAACCGTGATCACCTTGTTTGTCATAATATTTTTGGCGAAGGTATCGGCTGTTGTGCCACCGGTTGATAAATGCCGAATGATATCGCGTTCCGAGACGATGCCGATAACCTGTTGATCACGATCAACCACCACCACAGTGCCAATGCGGCGTTTGGCAAGAATCGCGATTAAATCATCAAGCGGACAATTGGCATGTGTTGTAACACAGCCTCGTTCAATCAATTTTGCAATAAATGGTGTCATAATTTGCCTCTATCTTTCCCTTTGTCATTGTCATGACAGGTTGATCTATAGGCTGCGATGCTGATGCTATGCAGCAAAGCGGTGGTCTTGAAAAGACTGCGTTAGATGACAAGTTCTGTCAATTGTGCGGCGTTTGGCTAATCAAGATAGGAATCAGCCCGCAAACCGGCGCGTTCGAGATGGATTGGCAAAACACGGCCATAAAGCTGTTTTACGCGTTTGGGCGTTCCCACCATATCTGGCTGTTCGACATAGGACAGGATCGCCACATAATGCGGCGTCGACCCTTTTAGCGGGCTGACACGGTGAAGCGAATAGAGGCCTTTGAATAGCTGTAAATCACCTGGCTCAAGCGCAAACGATTTTACCCAATCCGAGATACCATCAAGAACTGCCTTCACCGCCTCAAAATTTTCGCCATCGTGCCGGATATTCGGCTCATATTCAAATAAACCGCCTTAATAGGCTGATTGAATAGCAAGGGTGATGGTGAAATTATTCGTGGCAAAATGCTAGAATTTGCATATTTTGCCTAAAGAAAAACCCCCACCAACCGTTAAGGCTGATGAGGGTTCTCATCGGAGGTCCAAACCACTGCTAGTTCGCGTCAAATTCTCTTTTTGGGATCCTTTGCACGAATTAGGAGTTTGACCTTGATGAGGCCCTTGCAAATTTCATGCCATATTTTCCAGTTTTTGGCCGGTCCAGACCGGAATGGCCAATTTATGATGACGAGGCAACGCCGCTTGATTTTATTAGCAGACAGGCGATATGTGCTTATCCAAAATCGCTATTCGGTATTTTCATCAACCCAGCTTTTCACCGCTTTGGAAAATTCAGGAAAATAATGGCTGATGGTTTTCTGTCGCCAAGTGACCAAAGGCTAGCATGAGACAAATCGTGCCTCAAATATTATAGGCGGTGATGGCGGTCCCACCCGGTTCATGGGTAGGAAAGCCGATGGTTGAAAAATACGGATTAGCCTTGCGGGATTTTGCCCATATGTTTTGGCACTTGATAACCTTTTTGCACCGCATCGCGTGCCAGAAGGCGTTGATACCATGATCGGACATTTGGATAATCGGCAAGATTGACCTGTTGCCACTCATAGCGCGATACCCATGGCCAACAGGCCATATCGACAATTGAATAATCGTTACAAATATAATCGAGGCCTTCGAGCCGCCGATCAAGCACGCCATAAAGCCGCGCCACTTCGCTGCGAAAGCGTTCTTCGGCATAATCTGACTTACCCGGATTGAAATGCAGGAAATGATGTGCCTGACCAAGAATCGGCCCAAACCCACCCATTTGCCACATCATCCATTCATTGACCTTGGCACGTGCGATGCTGTCTTTTGGAAGAAATTTTCCATATTTTTTGGCCAAATAGAGAAGTATAGCGCCAGATTCCATCAAACTAATACCATTGTCACGGTCAATGATGGCTGGGATTTTGTTATTTGGGCTGATTTTCAAAAATGCAGGGCTGGTTTGATCTCCTTGGGTGATGTTGATCGAATGCACTTCGTAATCGACGCCAAGCTCTTCGAGAAGGATCGATACTTTGCGGCCATTCGGGGTTGTCCATGTATAAAAATCAATCATGTATTCATTCCTTTTTGCATTCTTATTGTGACAGCATTTCTAAAAGGGAAAAAGTAACGCGGCAAACCATAACGGCCTGTGACGTCTATCCAAAAGCAAATTTTTCAGCAAAAAGCGCAATCACCACATAGCGGGTGGTTTTTGCCAGCGCCACAATCAAAACAAAGCTTTTCAGAGGTTCTTTGAAAATGCCAGCCATCACGGTGATTGGGTCGCCAATGATTGGCACCCAGCTAAGCAAAAGCGTCCAGCGTCCAAATTTCTGATACCAGCGGGTAATCGACTGGTAGCGCGGTGAGGCTTTTATTTTTTCCATTCGCATAACCGATGATGCAATGCTGCGCCCGATGACCCAATTGACGATCGCGCCAAGCGTATTGCCAAGACTGGCAAACAGAACCAGCAGCCCCATTGAATATTTTGATGTAATCACCAAATATCCAAGTCCAAGCTCGGATTGCGCCGGTAAAATCGTGGCAGCAAGAAAAGCTGAGAGAAACAGGCCAAAAAGCGCGCCGGTTTCATTCATGATGTTTGATTTTTTGGGTGCGGTTTGGCATTTGCGATCATCATAGTCTATCTGGCGGGTCGGTTTCACGACAAGTGAGAAACCCCTGTCTACAGTAATTGGGGCGATTAATCTATGACAGCCGATGATCATGCATTGCTCGAGGTGATCGAGGCCGATTACCGCTCAAATCATATGTATTGGATTGAACGGAAATTAAACAAGCGGTTTGAACGCTGGTTTCGCAACCGAACCAGCTATGAAATCAAAGATCTGCTTGCTGAACGGCAAATCAATGACCTGCAAATCGAAGTTTTTGCCTATTACAACAAGCTCGATTATGAACCGGTGACAAGATTATCACCGGCGCTTTACGAAAAATGGATCACCAGCATCATCATGGGATGGTTGATGCGGAAATCAGTGTCTTGCTGGTCAAAAATCAAGACGGCGAGCGCTGGCGTCCGCGAAGATTTGACAGATTAAGATCCGCTTTTGCTGTTTTCCATAGCGTTGTTCAGCTTGTAATCAGCATTGATTTTATCTTGGATTTGCCTGACATCATCTGGCCATGTCGATTTGATATAAGACAAGGCGGCGACGATTTCTTCGTCTTTTAAAACATCATCATAAATCGGCATGCTGACCTTATAATCACTGCTAATCATCGCGGCAAATCCATATTTTGTCAGTTTGAAAAGCAACGCATCTGGATGATGCCATGTATGGCCTGATTTATCATGTGGTGGGGCAAGCCGCATGCCATCAACCATCTTGTCGCGCCAGCCATCCTGCCCTTCCAGATTTGCCCCATGACAGCTTGCGCATTGATCCATATAGATTTTTTGCCCAAGCTTTACATAGACCGGGTCATCGGGACGCAATTCAACAAGATTATCGGCAATGCTTGGCATTGGCACGGCAAGCACCAGCGTCAGACATGAATAGGCAAGGGTGTTTTTGCGCATGGTATTAATCCAACCTATATGATTTATGACAGCTTTTGCAGGTTGCTGCGGTGGTTTTAAACGCATTTATCGCGGCTTCGGAATCACCCGCTTTGGCGGCAATCACCAATTGATTAGCGGCTTGATAATTGGCATTGGCGGCACGCTCAAATCCCGAAAAATCCAACCAGATTTGCGGGGATGCTTCGGATGGTTTGCCATCGCTTCCCGCTGGAAAATAGGCTGGCATCTTTTCTGCCCAATCACGAATTTGCGTAGCAAGTGGAACAATCGCATCAAGATCACCATTTCGAAAATGCGTCTTGATGGCTTTGAGATTGTCCTTACTTTGCGTGAAGAAATCCATCCGTTCTTTGACAATGCCGGTGGCACCGCTATGCGCATAGGCAAGCACGGAAAAACCGCATGAAAGGGCGAGGGCTGTGACAAGGGTGGTTTTGCGTAAAGCCTTGTTGCGTAAAGTCATGTTAAGGGCGGGTCCTTTTGATGATTTGCAGTGAAGGGTCAAAATTGAAATACCATAATCGTAATGCGGTGATTTTAATGACAGGCTTTGCCCAACGCCTTTAGGCGCCAGTAATTATAGGGCAACGGCGTGATAAAACCGGCAACAAGCATAAGCGGCACTGCCCACCAAGTTAGCAAGGCCCCGCCTGTCAGCATAAAGTCGGTAAGATTCATCGCGACTTCCATTGAAATCATCGAAATCAAGGACATGCCAAACGCCGTTTTCAATGCGATTTTGAACGCCATCTGGCGCGCCAGAATGATTGTTTCCAAAATGATCGAGGTCAAAAGACCATTCATAATGGCAAGCGACATGATCCATAGAACTGGCCAATCAATGCCCATGGTTTGAAAGTAAAAAATCGTTCCAAGATCACCAATCGAACAGCCAAGCAAACACCAGCTGGTGTTATAGCTTGCGCGCTTCCATGTATGTTTGCACTGCCAATGGATGTTTAGTGTGTCGATTGTGATGGCCATAAATCTCTCCTATGGCCGCACCCTAGATCTTCCCCCAAGGGGAAGGTCAACAGGTTAGATGATGGCTTTGCCAGTTGGCAAAGTTCGTGAATGGCGGCGGCTTTTGGTACGGCCTTAAAACAGCCGTGCATTCGCGCAAAGACGGCTCGTCACTTAGACGACAGGGTTGACTACAGCCATGATCAAAACGGTAATTTGGAAACAACGGCATCACGCACCAAGCCATCGGGCGTATGAACAAGCAGGGCGGTGTCATAATCCCAATGGGTTTTACGGATCATCGACATGCCAATATTGCAGTTCAAACGCGGCGAATAGATTCCAGATGTAATCTGCCCAACCGGCACGCCATGCAGATCGGTCACTGGAAATGGTTTGCCACATGGCGGTGACTTATCACCGCCAAAGCGGATCCCGCGAATCGATTGGACCGGCCCGTCAGCGGCAATTTGGCGAAGCGCTGCACGGCCAATATAATTGATTTCATCACCAAGATGGCACAAACGATCAAAGCCGCATTCTAGCGGATTGTTAGCACGAGTGAATTCATTTCCGTAAGACATGAGCCCACCTTCGATACGCTCGATAAGGTTTGGACAGCCGGGCTTGATATTATAGGGCTGACCAGCATCCCAGATCAGATCCCAAAGGTCAGACCCCATATCGCCGCCAGCAAGGTAAACCTCAAAACCGCCCTGCTTGCTGTAACCTGATCGCGCAATCAGCTGGCTTGTGCCAAGAAGGTCAAACATGGCAAACCCAAAATAGGGTAATTGATGGATCTGATCCCCAACTAGGCTAGCCATTAACTGGCCAGCCTTTGGCCCTTGAACGGCAAGCGGTGCGACATCAGCTTCATTGATAATCACATCAAGACCCGCGCCCACTGCCAGCCCCTTTGCCCAAAGTAGAACATCCGAGTCGGCAATCGACAGCCAAAAACGGTCTTCAGCCAGTTTCAACAGCACTGGATCATTCACCATGCCAGCATGCTCGTCGATCAGCGGGACATAAAGCCCTTGCCCAACACGCGCTTGGCGAAGGTCGCGCGGCGTCATTAACTGAATCAAATGTGTCGCATCAGGCCCCGAAATTTCAACCTGCCTTTGGCAGGCAACATCCCAGATTTGAACATCTTGGCAAAGATGCCAGTAATCCTCTTCAATCGAAGCTGCAAAGGCCTTTGGCAACAGCATATGATTGACCACACTGAACCCGCGAACACCATGCTGTTCAACCTTGTCAGTATAAGGGGTGCGCCGGATACGGCGCGACATGTTTAGCCCTGATTCGCTCATCAGTTACGCCTCACTATATATTATGACCATTAAGCCGACCACCAGCATGAATAGCTGTTGGGTGCCATGATGACGGGAATATGATACCTGCTGTCTGGATCAGGTGTGGTAAAGCGCACCACAATTTCATCGAGAATCTGTGCCCCTGACCTTGGTAAATTCGCTGTCTTGAAATAGGCACCGCTGGCAATCACCATTTCATATGATTGCCCATTGACAGCGTCAAAGCCATGGGAAAATCGTCCATGCGCGTCACTTTCGGCGGTGAATAGCGTTTTACGCTGGCCATCATCGCTAATTGACATCAGGCTAACCGCCACTGCGCCAGCATGAGTTCCATCCACTGCGTTCAAAAAGTGAGAAGATAAAACCGCCATAGTTTGCCCCCTGGTCACGGTTATTCAATTGACGCCTTGTCGCGTTTTGATGTGGTTGCCAAAACAATTGGGCTGATAACCCCCTTCACTTTGACATTCACACAAGCCGTCTTGCCACTAGCCATGGCACGTTGCACCGCCGGAATGATGTCTTCGCGCCTTGTGACCAATTCACCATGCCCGCCAAGCCCCTCAAACATCGCGTGAAATGGAATATCACGGAAATCGGTGGCATAATGCGTGCCGCTGGCAAATAGCCTTTCCTGCTGCTGGGAAATACAGTCAAGCCCGCCATTATTATCAATCACGACAACGATGGGGCGATTTTCTTGAAAGGCAGCCTCAATCGACAACCCCCCTGACAGAAAGGCACCATCGCCGCTGATCAGCACAACATTGCGGTTGGGATCAACATTTTTTGCCGATACCGCAAACGACACACCAACCCCCAAAAGGCTAAAGGTGCCCGGATGCAAAATCCCACCAAGTTTTTTCCCCTGAAATCCGGCAATATTCACCGCAATTTCCGACCAGAAATGCGTGTTGCCACCATCGATCACCAGCCAGTCGCCATCACTCATCGCGCCCTGCACATCAAGTGCTAATTGCAAGGGGTGAATCCGACCCTCAAATGCTGGCTGCGCTGTTTCATGATCAAGATCGGCAAGCATCTTATCAACCCATGCAGCACGCCATTGCCGGTTTAAATCATACCAATCGCGGGGCAGGCGGAAATCGGGATTCTGCCGATGCGCGACCAAGGTTTCTAGAAACGCAGCTGGATCACATAATAAGGCAAAATCAGCCGCGCGGTTAAACTCTATTTCTTCGTGCGATCCATTCACACATACCAGTTTGGCACTTGATGGAAATAACGGCGGATTGCCAAAATTCATCTGATTATCAAGTCGCCCACCAACCATCAGCACCAGATCAGCGTCACGAAACGCATCGGCGGAAGGATGATATTGATGGATATCGGCAAGCCCCATGTAAGCTTCGCATTCTTCGCCCAGCAGTTTTTGATGATAGGGGATGTTAAACACCGGAATGCCAAGCAGCCGGCCAGCCTCTTCAAGTTTTGCCTCGGCCTTTGCCCACCAAACACCATGTCCGCCAATCAGAACCGGCCGTTTGGCAGCATTGAGCTTTTGCAGCATTTTCTGAAGGCGTGCTGGTTCTGGCCATGCGCGCGCTGGCAGTTGCATGCTCAGATCAAATGGCCGCTCATCACGGCCAGCATCTTCGGCAAAATGGGAAAACATAATATCAACAGGAAGGCTAAGATGAACCGCCCCGGGATAGCCGTTGGTGGCAATCTTGACGGCGCGGTCAACAAATTCATTGATGCGTTCGCCATCGGTTATGGCGGCGCTATATTTCGTCAGTGGCGCGGCGATTGCAACATCGTCAATTTCCTTGAATCCGCCTGCACCTTGACGTTTCAACGTGCTTGATCCAGTGACAAAAATCACCGGTGAACGTTCGCCCCAAGCCTCCATCATTGCTGGCACGGCATTCGCAAATCCCTCTGGCCCGACAAGACAAACCGCAGGTTTGCGCGTGATCCGCGTATGGCCATCGGCGAAATGTCCAGCCACCTGCTCATGCGGGCAGTTGATCACCTTCATCTGGCATTCCATAAACCCTTCAAGCGCAGGATTGCAAAACCCGCCTGACAGGGTGAACACATGTTCAACGCCCTTTTCCTGCAAGGCACGCGCAAGCAATGCGCCGCCCCTTATCTTTTTTGGTGGCGTCATTCGGCAGCCCTTTCCAGCATCGTTCGCAACATCAATGTTTCATAATTCCCAGCTAAATTGGCAGCGCCCAGTTCGGTAATATTTCGGCATCCAAGCAAACCCATCACCGAACTTGCTTCGGCCTCGATCAAATCCAGAATTTGCCCAAGACCAACCGCGCCGCCCGCACCAAGAGCATACATCACACTGCGACCCAGCATGACAAAATCTGCCCCAGCAGCTAGCGCTTTGATGAGATGTTCGCCATTGCGGATACCGCCATCAAAAATCAACGGAAACGCGCCACCAACCGCATTGCGGATTTCGACAAGCGAGTCAATTGCCACCGGCGCGGCATTAAGCTGTCGGCCACCATGGTTCGACACATAAATGGCATCAGCCCCGATTGTCTTTATGCGCAACGCATCCTCAACCGATTGCACTCCTTTTACCACCAGCTTGCCTGGCCAGCGGTCACGCAAAGTGGCGAGAAAATTCCAGTCGGCACCGGCTCGGCTAGCATTCCGCACAAAGGTTGTCTTCTGGCTTGATGTGGCATAGTTCATTGGCTGTGGCATTTGATGCTGGATCGCGTGGAGCGCGGTTTCAAGCGACCATCTAGGGTGGCTGGCAAAGTCCCATATTTGTGACGCGCCCCAGTTCATTGGAAAGGAAAACCCGTTGCGTTTGTCGCGTGTCCGCACTGAAGGGATGGGCACATCAACGGTCAGGATCAGCACTTTATAATCGGCGGCAATGGCGCGGTCGATCAATTCATCAACAAACCCGTTTGACTGATCAGCATAAAGCTGAAACCAAGCATGACCCTCGGCTAGCTTGATTACCTGTTCAAGCGCCATTGACGATGCTGTTGACACACATAAAGGAATGCGCCGCTTTGCCGCTTCACGCGCCAGACTGAAATCTGCCCCCGGCCATGACAGCGCGCACATACCCATCGGCGCGATACCGAAAGGAAGACCTGTTTCCTGTCCCAGAATAGACGTTGACATTGCGCGCTCGGAAATATCAATCAGAACGCGGGGCATCAATCTGATATGGTCAATCATTGCCGAATTGAGATCACGCAATGATTCATCACCCGATGCGCCATCGATAAAATCAAACATCATACGCGGCAGACGCCGTTTTGCGACTTGCCGTGCCTCAGCTACAGAAAATAGTTGTTTGCCCAATTCCTACCCCAGTCGATGCCATGGGTAAACGCTATCAGTTGGCTTAATCATTAGGCAAATATAATTATTGGATGAATTGATAGAAAAAAGGTATGGTTAATCAAAAGGGGACAAAATGAATTTTCGCCAACTCAGGGCCTTTAACGCTGTTATGCAAACTAGTTCGATTACTGGTGCAGCAAAGCAGATGCTGGTCTCACAACCAAGTGTCACACGGCTTATTCGCGACCTTGAATTAAATCTTGGTTTTGCCCTTTTTGTTCGTCAGGGGCGCGGCATTATCGCGACTGTTGAGGCGCGACGCTTTCATTTGGCGGTTGAAAGCACGTTCCTCAATATTGAGCGGCTCGATGATCTGGCAGCCTCAATTCGCAAAAAGGCGGTTGGCAAGATTTCCATCGGTGTTATTCCAACATTTTCGACATCGCTTTTGCCGCGGGTTCTTGGCCAGATGCGCCGGCAAGATGATGCGACCCACTCGATCATATATACGCATAATACGCCGGCCATTGTCGAAGCAATCCGGCTACAGCAATTTGACCTTGGCATCGTCTCGCGGTCGCCGCCTTATGTTGGTGTGGAAATCCTTTACCAGACCATGGTGAATTATGTCGCCTTAATCCCTGAGGATCATTTTCTGGCAAAATCAGAAGATTCCATTGATTTAAGGGATGTTGCCGGACAGGTAGAATTTGTAACATTTGGCAGTGTCTACCCGCTTGAAATGCAGGGCATGGACGCCAGCCTCGCCGAAAAATTCCAGAGTAATGCACGCTACAGCGTTGCCAATGTTCTGGCTGGTGCAGCGCTGGTTCGTGAGGCCGGTGTTCCGGCCATTGTTGATCCGTTTTCGGCGCGCATGTCGGTTGCGTCAGGCGGCGTTATGATCCGGCCGATTGTGCAGAATATGCAATATCACATTGCGATCATTACCCGTGGCATTGATATGATGACGCAGGAAACCAGACAATTGGCAGACATCATAATCACTGCTTTCAAAAATGATCCGATCATCAAATCTGCGCCTTAGGCTTGATCTCTTGGCGGCAGCAAAATAGGAAGCGCCTTGCGCAACATCATTTCGCTTTCGGCGTCAATATAAGTTGGGTGATGCTCCTCAAGAATTGTCATGGCCCGATCATGCGCATGATCGCGCATATCAGGGTTACCTGCTTCCTCCCATGCCTCTATGCCCAGACGATCGACGGTTTTTGGATATAGAAAATCTGAATGCATCCGCGCATAGGTTTCTGGTTCGCCAAGAAAATGACCTACACCGAGCGCCACCCGATTGATTGATTCCAGCGCAATAGTTTCGGGCGCTACGGCAACAGGCCCGCTGGCGCGCAGAATGCTTCCCAGCATGTCATTATCAATAACCAGTGCCGCAAGCGACAATCCCATAAGTCCAGCCTGCGCACCGCAGGCCTGCGTGATGATATTGGCCCCTGCATGAACCGTCTGTGTGACATTCAGACATTTTTCATAGCCGCTTTGCGCGTCGGGACTTTTGCTATCGGTCGCTCCGGCAATTGTTGATGAGGGAAGCTGGTAAAAGCGTGCCATCTGAATGGCGACTGCGGTCAGTAGGGCCTGTTCACCACTGCCACCCGCCATGCCGCCGGTTCGCAGATCGGTAATCATCGGGCGTGGACCAAAAACGGCGCGCGCCTCCGGATTAACCAACCAAGCAATCACCATTCCAGCAAGAGTTTCGGCAATTGTTTGCGTCACACAGCCGGCAATTGTGACTGGGCTTGAGGCGCCAAGCTGGCCAAAACAATTAACCATCACCGGAATACCGAAGCGCACCGCTTCGACCATCACATTGAGCGCAATTGGATCAAACCGTAATGGTGGTACAACATGGTTAATATTCAGCGACAGGAACGGCTTGTCGCGAAACGCCGTTTCGGATCCGGCAATTTGATAGCAGATGGTCGCAATATCCCTTACCGATTCTGGTGACGAGGCGCTGGTAAAAACATGCTTCGCCGTGCCAGCAAGACAGGCAAAGGCAGTATTCACATCAAGAAGACGCGCATCCGGCATGTCGCGAGCAACAACCGGACGGCTGAAGAAATGAACATGCTCAAGCCGGTCAACAAGCCGCGCTGTATTATAAAGATCCACAAGTTTGGATTCGCGATATTTGCCAAGCCCCGCATCAAAAATCAACGGTGATGCCCCACCGGTGCCAACATGAACCGCCCCTGACGACAGCGTCATGTCATTATCACCGGCGCGCCCATAAAGCGTGATATCGCGCCGCAAACCAGCAAGCGCCGCCCTCACCAAATCCGGTGGAAATAATAACCGGCCACGCGAATCAAGCCCGCCGCCAGCGGCCACGACAAGATCAACAACATTTGGCGAAGCTTCGCCAAGGCCGGTATTTGCTAGTACTGCCAAGGCCGCCTCATGAACCGCGACCATGTCAGCGTCATGTAGCGGGCCATTGCCTCGCCCAAAACCGATAATGCGTTTGCCCTCGAGGCTTTCGACGGGGTTATCAGCGGCGTTTTTATCCCGCCTGTTGCGCCCCATTCTTGATCGGCCTGACCCTTCACCCCGTCTCATATGCTTGCATCCTCATTTGTTGATCCCATTCCAAGCCGGTGACCGTGCGTGCCATGCCGTCGAACGGCAATTTACCGCCCGTCGAAATGGTCCAGTTGCTAGAGGCCGTCGTCTGATTGTGACGCACCACAAGCGGGCTTTCGCACTGGGTATTCACGCCGTTGAACGTATTGCCCTGCCACGTCACATTACGAAACGCGCCATAGTCCAAATCGGCATGCGTGGTATCGA
>ERZ767114.1215-NODE-1215-length-12580-cov-5.980565_pt1 | contig 12580 bp, 11 predicted proteins | sample MGYA00374952_ERZ767114 | MGnify/ENA primary metagenome ERZ767114 (study PRJEB28939, sample SAMN06267156) | marine metagenome | isolation source: Columbia River Estuary | place: USA:Columbia River Estuary, USA | collected 2012-05-05 ...
CCAAATCGTGACTGAACTTGGTGACTCGATCATAGAATTCTCGAGCCTTCTTGTGTATCTCTTTTGCATTGTCCGCCATGGATTGCTGTTGCCAGTACAGTCCAACCGTACGTAGCAATGCAATAAGCGTCACCGGAGTGACGATGAGGACATGCTTGTTGAACGCATATTCTTGGAGCGTTGGTTCGTACTCAAAGGCGGTTGAGAGAATCGGCTCTGCCGGGATAAACATCACCGTAAAGTCAACCCCATCCAGAAGGCGAGGGTAATCTCTGTCAACCAGGTCGTCAATGTGTTTCTTGACTGCTTTGGCATGTTCTTTCATTTTCACCGCTCGGGCGTTGCTGTCCTCCAATTCCAATCCGTCCCAGTATGCAGCAAGCGGTACTTTCGAATCGACAGGAATGCTCCCTCCGTTCGGAATGTTGGCCAGGAGATCCACCCGTGCGCCACCTGCGCCGGACTTGAGCGTTACCTCAGTATCAAAATCGCAGTGCTCGAGCATTCCTGCTGCCTCAGCGATGTTCTTTAGAGCCACTTGCCCCCAATTTCCTCTGGCTTTAACCGAGCCTCTGAGAGCTGTTGATAATTGCACATTCGTGTCGCGGAGATCGACGGTTTGTTGGTGAAGCATGTCTGCAGTTCGCTTCAAGCCTTGGTACGCACCCTCGCGCTTGATTTCCATCTCATTGGTCGCTCTTTCCAATTTCTCAAGGTGTTCTTTGATTGGAGTAACGAGAGACTCCACCTCTTTCTTTCGAGCGACGTGATCTTTTGCCGATTCAGATTCAACTTTTCCGAGCCGTTCCTCGGCAAGCCGTAGAAAATCTTCTGAATTTTGTCGGGCGACGTTTGTTGCAACGCTTTGCATTTCCGCCAACATTGAATCTTTACTCAACGAAATCGCTGCCACTTGAGCCTCAGCACGTATCACGTCACCCGAGTAACGGTTCTTTGCCAAAAGCCAGCCAATGCCTAAGCCCAGTGCAGTTCCAAGTATGATAAATCCGTATTCAGCAAGGCCAGCCATACAACAATGAAACTGACGACACTTCTTGAAGACATTGGCGAAGAGAGGACTGGAGTCCAATCACTTTCCACGGTTGAGGTTTGCCTTAAGCGAAGGACGCAATTTCTCTGCTCCCTTACCCTTGTTATGCAAACCACGGCCTCGCTTTCCAGCAGAGGTTTTGCCTCGGAAAGCACGTCCACGGTGGGACTTGTTTCCGTTCGCACCGCTGAACACACCGAGTTGCTTGTCAGCAATGATTGCTGGGTGGTGTGTATCAATGAGAATTACTTCGTAGAACTTGTGCTTACCGTCTTGTCCGACCCAGTACGAGTTCAGGACTTCCATGTTCGGGAAATGACGTGCAACACGCTCTTCAGCCATACGCTGCGTGTTCTTTGCCATGGTGATCTTCTTGATACCGGCCTTACTTGGCTTGCGCTTCATGTGAATCTTACCCTTACGAAGTCCACCACGGCGGATGCGAGTACGAATCATGACAACGCCTTGCTTGGCCTTGTATCCGAGGCGACGTGCAGCGTCGATTCGAGTAGGGCGTTCAATCTTGCAATTCACCGGTTCACGACGCCATTGAGCCATACGGGTCTGGCGGAACATGTGAGGCGTAGCCTCTTTTGGTTGCTTCCAAGTTTCACGAACATGTTGATACAATCCCCGAGTCATAATGAACACCTGCGCTTCTCAGCATCCTGCCGACTTAACTCCCCTTTATGAGTTTGTCCACGCGATTGGAGTGCATCGTTTTGGTATAAAACGCGTGCTGCTCGCGTAAATCGTAGGAGAATCTCATTCGATTGGGAGACCTTCTGCTTGGATTCCACGCCAGCCACCCCAAAGAGAGAAAGCCTTACTGTAGCCCATTTCTTTCAAGGATTTGGCTGCGATTGCACTTCGGAAGCCACCACCACAATACAAAACCATACGAGTATTCTCTTCGAATTCATGCTTCTCGATATCACGCTCAAGAACACCTTTGCCGATGTGAACCGAACCGACCAGATGTCCGGCTTCATACTCATGCCGTTCACGAACATCCAGGACAACTATCGGTTGTCCGTCAGCAAGCATCGAGCGTAATTCTCCGGCGTCGCATTCTGGAATCTCTGCTCTTGCCGCCTCGACCACCGCTAAAAATTTCGCACTGTGTTTCTTCGCCATAGCCACCCCAGTGCGGATAGCCTCATGAGGACTGCGGACCACGGCCATCCATGGCAGGTCAAATCACAGGCGCTGCAGCTGTGCTGGCTGCGCTGCACTCTCGAGATGACCTCGAGATGGTTTTGGTTGACAGAGACAAAGATACCACAGAGATCCGACGGCTGTGTGAAGAAATGAATATCCCGCTTGAAGAAGGTTCGACCAACGATCTTTGGCGCATGTCAGCGGACGGTCATGTTGATGCTTTAGCACTCATTGGTAGAACTCCGAACGGTGATTTAGAACAGGTGCTTAAGCGAGGCGGCACGGTGTGGTTTTTCGACGGCGTCACGTATTCAACGAACCTTGGATTTGCAATCCGTACTGCCGAAGTGTCTGGTGCAGATGCAGTCGTTCTTAACGTCGCAAAGACCCATGAAGAGCGACGAACAATTCGACGCTCAAGCATGCGTGCCGACCGATTTATCCCAGTGGTCTACAGTACGACTGAAGAGATTCTAAAAGCCATCAAAAACACAAACTTTCGATTGATTTCAGTTGAAGATGTGGGCACTCATGAACCCTGGGATGAAGACTTAACGGGCAATGTAATGCTTGTTGTTGGAGCAGAGAAAGAAGGCATCAGTGCTGAGGTATTGGATGCTTCAGATGCTTGCGTGTTACTTCCAATGGACGGGTTTGTTCCATCGTACAACCTACAAGTGGCCGTCAGTGTTGTTGCTTTAGAAGCGCTGCGTCAGAGGAATCTCAACTCCAATAGTTGAGAGTATTTCTGATTGCGAACCTTTTAAATCGGGTCAGCAAGACATTCCACTGAGTTCCAATCTGTTGGAAGGTGAGATGCATGGATGAGGGTTTGAAAACACTGTTCTATGCACACCTCTCAGAAATGGTCTTCCAAGCGGCACAAGTGAATCCGAGCATGAAAATGTTTTATCGGCAGAACGGTTCAAAGCAAGAAGTGTTCGAAAAGTTGGACTTCAAAGGGAACCTTACCCTTCAGAGTAGACTTGACCGTCTTTTTCCGGATGAATTCCGAGTTAAAGATGGACTTGTTTCTTTCACTGAACGTTCCAACCACGAGAAAATGGTCGAAAAGCGGGCTATTCTCCGACAACAGCGCTTAGATGCACACATATTGGCAGCGCAAAAAGCTGTGCAAATACACTTCGAAAACCATCGACCGCCGACGCGACGTGACCAAATGAAACTTCGGCCATTGGTACGGAAATCAAGAGGGACAGATTGCCCAACTTGCGGTGTTCAAATGCTTCCACGAAACGGAATACATGGATTCACTGTTGAGCACATTGTTCCAGTGCGATATGGAGGGAAAAACGCCTATGATGGAGAGTTCCCACAGTGTGTCGGGATGTGTTATCTCTGCAACCAAACCAGAAACAACATCGTCCTAGCCATCGGCCGAGAAGAAATCCGTGGAAGAACAAAGATTACTGACCAAGCAATTCGTTTTCTCATCACCCAAGTCTACGGCGAAATCGATGAGGTCGACCGCCAGATGGCACAACTTTTTTCGGAACTTCATCAACTCGCTTTATCCCAAAAAATCGCAGTGGAAGAGTACGACCTATGGGGCATTGGAGAATGGGTTGAGTACCAAATTCCCCCCGAAGAGAGTTCGGCCACCCTTGCAGCAAAGGTTCCTGTAACAGAGGAAGATGAAGTTGAACCGGTGTATATTGAGCTCGACAAAGAACAAGCCATCGCGTGCTTGAAGAGAGATTTGAAGAAAGCAATTCAGTTGAGTAATAAGAATGGAAAACCGTATTCCGCCAAAAGGTTGGAACGACTTTTCCTCAAGCACGGTAGTCTTGAACAATTCAAAGAAAAAATCGAGATGATGGGTGAAGACATAGATGTCATCCTATTCCGACTTTATCCACATCAGTTCATTCTTGAGACGAAAGGTACTGTCCGATACATCCACGCTCTTGAAAATGAAGATCGTCATTTTTATGACTTTTCAGCGGAGGTTGCCATCCCACCGTTGAGTAAGGCGCCCCTTGAAGACGTGCGCATGGACGATGAAACAGTTCTGGCCCCCCATGTACCGGTCTCCATGCCCGTTCTTTTCGTGCGAGCAGGTATCGCTTCGCTGCCGCTCTCTACCGAGCAAACTCAAATGCCACTTGAGAGAATTAAAGAAGTTCTCGATGATTTACGGAAAGAAGACGGAATGGATTGGGAAGCCTATTTCGAAAGTTTCAACATTGAACACAGCGGGAGTTTAGCTGATGGAATCAGTATGCTCTTGACGGAATGCGGGTTCAAATGCCTCCTTAAGGAAGACAATCAAAACCTCTACTTCGTCTTTGAACTGCCCCACGGTTTTGAACAACATCAAACTGCCTGAGACCAAAATTCGTCGATGACGCTGGTTTCGGTCATCGGGCCAAAATGACGGTCAATCATTGAGCCATCGCTACCAACGAGGATAAGCGTAGGCGTATTGTTGATTTCCAAAGTCGATGAAAGAGCAGCATTGGCCGAGAAAGGTGCCGCAACGGTGCTGTCGGCTTGGCTTTCATTGACTTGAAGATGCCAATCTGAAAGTTTGGTTGAGTCCGAATCATCGGTTGAAACGATGAGGTAGGTGTGTTCGGAAAGTTGTGCATCCACCGCATGCATTGTTGCTCTGCACTGACTGCACCATGAGGCTGAAAAATGAAGAATGTAAGGTGTTCCAAGCAAATTATCAGAAGAATAAGTCATATTATCGTCAGCGACAACTGAAAATGCAGGTACAGGTTCCAACTTTTCAGCATCGTCACCGCTAATGCAGCCTGGTGAGAAGGTCAGCATAAGCAAAAGAAGAGAAAGACAGATTGTACCGGACTTCATGGTTTGGCGTAGAGAATATCCCTCTTGATTCTTACGCCGATGTGGCATGTAAGCAGTTGGTTTGATAAACACAATGGGTGTAAAGCAGTTGTGCGTAACAAAGCCGTAGTACCCCTCCTCCTGACCTTGGTCATGTTGTTCACTTTCAGTTTGAGTGAGGTTCAGTCTGACATCACCGAACTTAAAGAAGTAAAAATTTCATTTGTCGATTCCGATGATGATGGATTCGATGAAATGGATGCATGCCCTGAGGTTGCTGGAAATTCTACTGAAGACCGGATTGGTTGTCTTGATTCTGATGGAGACGGGTTTTCTGATGCTGACGATTCTTGGAATTACACGGATGGAGCCGATGTTTTTCCACTGAGAAAGGATGCATGGAGCGACCAAGACGGTGATATGTGGGCAGACCAGGTAAACCTCGACATCACCGATGATTGTCCTCTAAAGTTCGGAACGAGTCGAGAAGTTTTGTTTGGTTGCTCAGACATGGACCTGGATTGGATTCCAGACGTACTTGACACGGACATCGATGGAGATGGTATCTCGAACGAGATGGAAGTAGCCGCCTCGTTGGTCCTCACATACTACGACCCGATGGACCCGAATTCAGTTCCTGAAGATTCCGACTTCGATACGTTACCAGATGCTATTGATGATGACGATGATAACGACGGTTGGCCGGACATCATCGAACAAGACCGTGGCTCAGATCCATTGGACGTCGAAAAAACTCCATTCAACCAGTATTTTGGCATTAATACCGGCTTCTTTTACCTCGGTGGTTTCGAAGCCACCTCATCCTATGATGCTGAAGCCTTTGAAATCTCAATCTCAGGCATCATTGAAGTGGTCACAGAAGAATTGGTAATCCCGTTTCTACTTATTCCAGTGTATCTGTATTTCTTCATTTCGAAGAAAAGGAGATTTGAATCGTTGCGCTCTGAAATTCGTGAGACAAAGGACAATGAAGAATTGTATTTACTTGAACGCCAAGTGAACTCTCTCGTTGAGAACAGGAAAATCAACACCTTACACGGACTCATTCTAAGAAACACCATTGAAGAACAAGAAACTTTGGCGCGCCAATTGAATGGAAGAATCAGTCAGGAAGAGTAGTTCAGCCTACCATGAATGCTGAACTGCATGGATTTGGGCGGTTGAGCGCAGTGCAGATTGTCGAACACCGGGTGAAACATCTTTCAATGCAGCCTCAAGGTATTTGAGTGCCGATTCATGGCCTGTTTCGCCAAGATATTCGGCCGCATTTCTACGAACATAAATCGATTTGAACGCTAAGAGATAATTGCCAATGGCCTTGATGGCTTGTTCACATCCAATCTTAGCAAGTGTGGAAATTCCCCGTACGATGATGGTGTTTCGTTGACCGTTCAACAGATGAGCAATGTAAGGTACTGGAGAGAAACCGTCGGTTCTCTCAAGTGCCGAAAGTAATGCTTGGTGGAGGTTTGGACGTTCATAATACGATGGGATTTGAGATTCAAACCATGGCCCAAACGATTCAATACTCTGCAGAAGGCAGCGAATCACGGCATCATCTTCATCGTTCAATTTCGAAATCAATATCTGTTCAGTTTGCTCACTACCTGAGTGTCGCAAAGCGCGTATTGCGTTCACCATCTGATCGCTGTTCCCACTTTCAAGGTAGGGCTGCAAGATTTCAAGCTTGGTCGTTGGAGCAATCTCAAGATGGCCAATGTGGGGTATGGCCACATTACATTGTGAATCAAGAACTGGTTGAATGAGGTCGAGTTTCTGTTGAGCATCGATGGGCAACGAGCGTATTCGCGTCATGACTCTGTGCAGAACCGTTGAAGCAGAATCCTCAAGCATTGGTACCATGAAGTTCAGTTGCTTCTCTGTATCATTGGAACGTAAACTCTCTACAGCCCATGAACGCAAAGATTGGTCCTCATGGTTTAGAAATCGTTCAATATCTCGTTCGGTGAAAATATAATGACAGGAATAAAACTTTTCGACGACCCAACGGTTCATCCCGTATACAACGGCATCATCCGTCGCCAAATGGAGAAGAATCCATCGCAGCGTCGTCTGATGCCGAGTGGGAGAAAGACGACGCGCATGATGAGGCCATTGTTCAACCGGTTGTTCCTGGATGTATTGTCGAGCCTCACCATCGTTGCATTCAAACGGTTGGGTTGGCAACCGTGGAGCCTGAACATAGTCGCGAACGGGCTCTGGAGGCAAAAGAGCCTGTTGCTCTTCGGTTAGAATGGCTTTGAGGGTGCGTGGCACCTCAAGCGGATCAAAATTTTCGGAACCGAGTAAGAGAATCATGCTGGCGACCATGTCGGTGTGTAAAGGCCGAGGGCGCGTCGCTGAGTGAGCGCGTACACAAGCGCTTTCACCGTTCAGAAAAATTGGGAGGTGGTATCGCTGGTGCAGATTAGGGTTGCCGGCATCAAGAGAGGCTGCACGAAGTGGGAAAATCTCAACGGATTGCCCATTGATGGATTGTATAAACGATACGAAGCCCTCGCGTTTGGATTTTTTCCATAGGCTTCCTTCAGCGATTGCGTCGCACCAATCGAGGGCGCGAAGAATAGCCATGACTTTTCTTTTTGAAAGATCCATGCTAACAAGAAGTTGTCCGAAGGGCGTATCGCATAACATCGAGAACTTGTGTGTTCAACCCCTAATAAACTCAAGACGATGGAAGTGACGCCATATTCCATGTCCCGGGATGAACTTCGTTCGAGTGTACTTAGACTCGCATTCATCGCCGGTGATGCTCAAAACAGGCGGGTCTGAACAGCATATGTGGGCTCAGATGGATGAGCATGCGCCTCGAACATGAATCGAGCAAGTTCCCATGCTGCATCGTTCAATTGCTGGAAGGATGGTACCGGTTGACTCGATTCGTCGCTCATCATCGCAGATGCTGTCGGTCGAAGGGTGTTTGAAGCGATTTCAAGCCGCCCCACAACGGTTGTCATAACTCCCAAAATTGGATGCTGTAGACCATTGATGCGAACCGTAAATGTCCCTTCCTCTTCTGAAGAAGACGCATCTGATGCGGGGAGAATACATGAATTCTGAGCGAATTGAATTTCACTCAAAGCAGCGTAATGCTCAACCAGCCAAGTTGGATGCTGTACCAGGTCTTTTTCTGTGAGAGTTGGCGGGATTCCCTTCGATTTTGAACCATGTTCCAACTCAATAAAATGGGAGCCATATCCTTGTTCTGTAAGGATGCGATCAACAAAAGCAGTCAGTGGATTTCTCCCGTTGAGAAGGTATACGCCTTCGACAAGACTTGGACTGCGGTTCACATGGGCGCCGTAACGTTCGGTGTCAAGACGCGATGAATGCGTCACGATATCCCGCTTCCTAACAACGCCCATGACCGGCTCTGAAGGAAAAAAGGCCCGATCAAACAGACCATGGCACCATTGAACGCCAACCACTGAAGAAGGGTCTCTGCCATCAAGGGCGTATTTGTCGTTCAGCAACTGTGATTGTTCCAACGAGGTCTCGAGGTTTTTGGTCCAAAGTGGGAAGGCTTTCCCCCATGTCATTCTGAGGTTATTGTGTAATTCGCCATGCCGAAGGAGGGATTGCTGGCACAGATTCCATAATTCAAAGGGTGAAGCGGCGTATTCGAGTTGACGAGGGGTGAGGTGAACTGGTCTCGGGTCATCGGAAGTATCCCTCCATGATTGCCTGGCCCAATCTGGGAGGTTCGAGGAAGCATAGGGTTCCGGGACAGCGTAGATGTGATGCCATGCATGTTCACGGAATACCAACAACTCGTCGAGGTACTTATCAGCTGATTTTGTGCCAACTGCAGCCGCTTCCCGAGCAGCCCTCATCGGTGATAAAAATCCGTAATGAAAAGCGTGAGATAGCCGTGAAACGCCCGTCGAATCTGCAGCATTGTTTCTCCTCTTGGCATAGCCGTTAAGCCCTTTATCGAAGAATTTCTGCCATTTTTGTAGAGCAGCATTCTCGCCGCCACGTACGGCCCAAATTGGTAAGACGGTTGGGTCGATGTTGCATTCTTGAAGCAAGGCAAGCCGCTGATTCGGGTCTTTGACGCGGTTGGCAACATCTACGGGCTCGAACGGAAGTTCGCCGGTGTACTTCTCCGCCTGAACATCGAGAACCGGCCAAGACGCCTGCAATCGTTTCTTGCGCAATTTTTTGGTAGCATCACGGTATTTGTACGGACGGTCAACTGATTTTCCAAACAAAGGCATCGGGACGACACAGTGGCAATCAACATCAAACACTGGCCCTTTGGCTGATGCCGATATGGTCTGAAGCCATTCGGTCCATGGTGGAAGGGGGAACATGTCGGTGACAATGCAACTTGCGGTTTGACTGAATTGTTTCAGTACAGGTTGGCGGTGACCTTCACGTGCGAGGTGGAGCACATAACGCAGGCCGTTCTTTCGGCAGTTCTCGTCCATATCGATGGCAGCCTCGAGCAGCATGTTGTGGTGTCGAAGGGAGGCGTGTGGATAGCGTTCATCGATGCCGTGGTAAATCAAAAGCGGAAGGCCGTTTTGTTGAGCAATGGTGGCACCTACTTCGATGGCAGGATTCTCATGAACGCGGAAAGATGACTTGAGCCAAACCACGACCGGCCCGTCACCGTTGAGTGAATCGACCCCATTGAGTTGCCGAGTACGTTCAGCCAAATGATTCGGTAGTCGGTCAATCATGTCTTACCCTTGCTCTTATTGGATATATACCGCTGTTTAAGCCACAAGAAATTGACAAAAAATCAAATAACGTTCAGTTACAACACGGATTTATGAGCAAGAACATGTTCTTCAAAATCGTTACTGACCCCGAAGTTGACCCGCGAAAGTGCATCGTTGGAATGGCTTGTGCCAATCAAGCGATTAACGACGGACACAATGTGAATGTCTTCTTTGCTTCATTCGGCGTAAAACTCTTGCAAAACGACTACATTTCAACGCTTGATACTCGCGTAGGCACACCCGAAGGATTCTGCTTAGGTATACTCAAGGAACTTGTAAAGAATGCAGAAGGCATCTACTGTTCCACCGGCTCACAAGCGGTCGTCGGTCTAACCCCAGAAAACTCAGACGGCATGTTTGTCGAAGGCTTGGACCTCATTTGGAGTGGCCCACCTGGCGTCATTCAACTCGCTGTCAACTCTGAAGTGCAGATGATTTACTGAAGTCTAACGGCGTTTACGACTCCCGTGGACGTCGTACACCACCAGTGAGCGTTGCTTTGATTCTGGTTTTGACTTTGCAGAATAGGATTTACTGACGCCTTCCTTGCGAGCAGTTTTCTCATCAACGATTGGAGAGGGATAGTCTTCACCAATGATGCAATTGAAGTTCTTTTGTTGCTCGTCGCTCATCAGCCACGGTTCGTGGATGTGTTCCTTGGGTAGATCTCGCAACTCTTCGACCCAGGTTCGAATAAAATCACCATCTGGATCTTGGTCTGTGGATTGCTTTAGAACAGAATAGGCTCGTATTGAGTTGATACCGGTCACACCCGATTGCATGTGAACTTGTGACCAGTGAATTCCCGGCTCATAATCCAAAAAACAACGTGCAAGGTGTAAACCTGTGTCGGTCCAAGGCAACCACAGCGTGTATGAAGCAACCGACTGCAGCATAGCGCGCATTCTAAAATTAATCCATCCCGTCGCAATCAATGAACGCATACAAGCGTCAAAAAACGGCCACCCCGTTTTGCCTTGAGACCAAGCAGTGTATCGCTCATCATTCATTTCTCGAGCAAGGTGCCCGTCCAATTCAGGATTCAAGGCGATGACATCCATTGTTGCCTCTGACTCCAAACGTTGAATAAAATGACAATGCCATGCAAGACGACTTTGAAACGAGCTCAAACTCGAAGTCCATCCGAGGTTTTCTTTTGAGCGTGGGTTGACTTTGACCTTTTTCTGTTTGCGTCGGGTGTGGTGGAGAATTTGTCGAATGGTGATGCAACCTGCGGCGAGATAAGGTGACAACCGGGAGCAAGCGTCCCATCCCGTTTTGGGGCTGGACATGTCTTTACGATAGGTACGACCACGTTCATCGAGAAACGAATAGAGAACATTCAGAGCGGCTTTTTCCCCTGGCAGTGGACGTTCAAAGAGAAGTCGGGGCTTGAGTCCCAAGCGTTCCATGGAATGGATTTCGTTGGAGGTAAACCCTTTTGGTGAATCCATGCTCATTGGAGTGTTGACCTGTTCTGCACTGACCCTTGCATCGCGATGTTTCTTCCAATGGTCTCGAGTACCAAGCTTACGAATAACCCCGTTCGTTGGAAATTCAGTGAATTCGACGTCGTGGGCTGAGCACCATGTTGCAACCGATTTATCCCTGTCCCACGACCATTGGAGGCCAGTTTCCTCGTTGCTGTACAGGTGCTTGATGTCGTATGTTTCATGGAGGAGCGACAACTGTTCAGTTACCTGTCCAAAATTGAATTGCAAAGCGCCGCCAATGGATTCCAAAGATGAGCGCAATTCAGTGAGACAATCCAATTCCCATTCGATGTGAATGGGGTCTACATCCGCCCTATCGAGGCGTTCTGGCTCGAGGTTGAAAATACAAATGACTGGATACGGCCCCTTGATGGCTTCGACCAGAGCAGGGTTATCAGAGACACGAAGGTCTCGCTTAAACCACACAACGGATACTGGCACAAAGGATTTTGTTTGGCAAGGCTCTTTTAATTCATGCATCAAGATTGAATTGATTTTTACCGAAACGAGGCTTATCTCCAGCTCCCGAATATTGATTTTCGATGCATACCTTAAAGGGGAGAACTGGTTATGAATGGTTAGCAGTGCCCGCTTTTTCAGATAAATTACGGATTCCTTTCTTTAAGTAGGCACAGGTGTAATGCTCTGTTGAGTCAACATGTACGCAAGAAAGATTACACGAAACCAGCCAGCCTTAATTACCGTCCTCTTGGATGTTTCAAATTCAATGAATTCCGAATGGGGTTCAAGCGGGAAATCACTCGCCGCTGGAGCAATGTATGCGGTGAACAGAACGATTAGAGATTTATTATTCAATGCATGCATACCCGAAGGAGAAGTCTTGAACTATATCAATCTCGCAGTCTATGGCTATGGTACAAACGAAGACGGAAATGGGGTATCTTGGCGCCTCGGAACTCTTTCTGAACCCACTAATGGTTATGCGCTTGCCGAGGATTGGGCTGGCTGTCAACACCGAATGGAAAATATCGACTTAGGCCGACTTGCAGATAATGCTCAAATTGCAAAGTCGCAAAAACTGCCAATATGGGTGGAAGAGGAAGCGACTGGTTGGACGCCAATGTGTGCTGGTTTGAAGAAGGCCGCCTTGGTTGTGAAAACACACATCAAAAATTATCCAGAGAGTTTCCCTCCAATTGTCATAAATATCACCGATGGACAACCAACTGATCATAACGGTGATTATTCGAATCTGCAGAAAGCAGCTCTCCAAATTAAACAGCAAAGCACTACAGATGGAGAAGCACTCTTGTTCAACGTTCATC
>ERZ767114.1217-NODE-1217-length-12564-cov-2.385040_pt1 | contig 12564 bp, 11 predicted proteins | sample MGYA00374952_ERZ767114 | MGnify/ENA primary metagenome ERZ767114 (study PRJEB28939, sample SAMN06267156) | marine metagenome | isolation source: Columbia River Estuary | place: USA:Columbia River Estuary, USA | collected 2012-05-05 ...
GGATCACCATTAAATACCATTACTGTGATTGGTCATGAGCTGGCGCGTGACATTTCGCCTGATGATCCAATTTATGACGATATCCAGCTTCTTCGTGCCGAAATTGAACGTTGCCGGGTGATTCTAAGTGAGCTTGATGTGGTTCGAGGTCGCCGCGCCATTGCCGAAGAACCACCAGTACCAGTAACGCTTCTTGTTGATGAAGTGATTTATCAGCGGCTTGGCAGCGACGCGATCAATTTTGTCGTCACCAATAACGGCACAGATGATCTTAATATTCCGCTGGTGAAGCACCACCCTGAATTGCTGCATGCGATGGAAAATCTATTACAAAATGCCAAACAATTTGCAGTTCGTGAGGTCAATATCCATATAGATTGGGTAAGCGATGATATTCGCGTTGAAATTTGGGATGATGGCCCGGGGTTTTCAGCTTCGATTCTGGCGCAGGCAGGCCAACCTTGGAATAGTAGCCGCAGCGGAACAAGTGGGCATCGTGGCCTTGGTCTGTTTATTGCGCGAAGCCTGCTTGAATCGATTGGTGGCTCGGTACAGTTTGGCAATGCGACTGGCGGTGGTGGACTGGTTGAATTAAGAGTGCCGCGTTCGGCATTATAAAGGATGCGGCATTTGGTTGATTGCGGTGAGGGCTGAATCGAAAAGGATTCTGCTGTTAGATTGGCATATATTGGTTAGGTGGGCATGGCTGTGACGGACAAAACACTACTGATTCTTGACGATGATGCGCCGCTTCGTGGCCGGCTGCGGCGCGCCATGGAAGTACGCGGATTTGATGTCATTGATGCTGGCACCGTTCAAGAAGGTGTCGAGATGGTGCGTAAAACCCCACCCGCCTTTGCCATTCTTGATATGAAGCTTGACGATGGAACTGGCCTAACTTTGGTTCAAGAATTGCGCAAAAAACGCGCTGATTGCCGAGTTGTGATGCTAACTGGCTTTGGCAATATCGCTACGGCGGTGGCAGCGGTCAAAGCTGGGGCGCTGGATTATCTGCCAAAACCGGCTGATCCTGATCAAATCACCGCAGCATTAACGCAATCAGGTGATGAAATGCCACCACCACCGCAGGATCCAATGAGTGCTGATCGGGTGCGCTGGGAGCATATTCAGCGCGTTTATGAACAATGCGGCCGCAATGTATCGGAAACTGCGCGCCGGTTAAGAATGCACCGCCGCACGTTGCAACGTATTTTGAGCAAGCACGCCCCGCGCGATTGACCTTATTGGCCTAGCGGATTAAACCTTCTCAATTGTGATCTTTCGGCAGTGATCGCGTCACAAATGCGGGCTTTGAGGGTTTTCGACATGAAAAAATCATATCACTTTTTAAGTGGTGTCGATGACGCCGCTTTTTGTCAGCGTGTTTCTGATTTTCTTGCCGAAGGTTATATTTTATATGGTAATCCGGTTATGGTCATGGATAATGGCAATCGGATTGTGGGTCAGGCGGTGATTTTGCCGGATATGGTTCAAGACCATCAAGCTTTGAAACAGGATCAATCATTGTGACTGATAAGGGCTATCAAATTGCCACAAAACTGGTTCGTGGTGGCCAGAATCGCTCTGAAAATCGGGAAACCTCAGAAGCGCTTTATATGACTTCGGGCTTTGTCTATGATTCGGCCGAACAGGCGGCAGCGGCATTTCGCGATGAGATTGATACATTTGTCTATTCACGCTATGGCAACCCCACGGTCAAAATGTTTGAACAGCGTTTGGCGCTTCTTGAAGGTGCCGAGGCTTGCCGCGCGACGGGAACCGGCATGGCGGCGGTATTCGGTGCCTTGGCATGTCAGCTTAAAAGCGGTGACCGTGTCGTGGCTAGTCGCGCGCTTTTTGGTGCTTGCCATGCAATTTTGACAAAAATTCTGCCAAAATGGGGGGTGGAGACCGAGTTGATTGACGGCACTGATCTTGCTGCATGGAAAGCCGCCTTGAAAACGCCTGTAAAGCTGGTATTTTTGGAAAGCCCGTCAAATCCAGTTCTTGAACTTGTTGATATTGCTGCGGTTTGTGATCTTGCCCATGATGCTGGCGCGCTTGTTTTGGTCGACAATGTTTTTGCTTCGCCGCTTTATCAAAGGCCATTAGAATTGGGGGCTGATATCGTTATCTATTCAACCACCAAACATATTGACGGTCAGGGTCGGTTGCTTGGTGGTGCGGTTCTTGGCAAGGCCAGCTTTGTTGAAGATGTGTTTTTACCTTTTTACCGCCAAACGGGGGCTGCGATCAGCGCCTTTAATGCTTGGGTAATGCTGAAATCACTTGAAACATTGCCGCTTCGGGTTGCTGCGCAAACCGAAAATGCGAGGCATGTGGCGGCGTTTCTGCATGATCATCCAAAGGTGAAATCAATTAGCTATCCAGGCCATGAAAGCCATCCGCAACATGATCTTGCAAAACGGCAAATGAGTGGTTTTGGCAACATGCTTGCATTTGAAATTGATGGGGATCAGGCGGCGGCCTTCCGCTTTTTGAATGCGCTTGCGCTGATCGACATCTCGAATAATCTTGGCGATTCAAAATCGCTTGCCTGTCATCCTTTCACCACAACGCATGCCAATCTAAGCGATGCCGACAGGGCCAGCCTGAACATCACACCATCGCATTTAAGGCTTTCGGTTGGTTTAGAGGATAAAATCGACTTGATTGCCGATCTTGATTCGGCCTTGGCGGCGATGGGGTAAAATGGAACCTACCTTGCCAGCCTTATCCTATAATTAGAAAACTGATTATGCGGCGGTGCTGTAGCTGTCAGTTGCGGTTCAGCAAAAAGCGCATGCCGCCTGTGTCGAGCGTAAATTTGATCGTGTCTTTATGACGTCACGTTCATTTGAGAATGATCAGGCAACAGCGGTCTTTGGTTGTTGCGGTGCCGATCTGTAACCTGTCACCTGCCCTCTAGTTATTTTTTCCATATGACCATGTTGTCTCTGCCTTGTGACGGTGAAGCTGGCTGCTTATATTGTTATCGACAGGCCAATGACTGTGACTAGCCAAAGCTTGGCCTTTCGTCCACGCTGATCCGGCCTTGTGCCATTGAAAATTGAAGGATAAAATTGGTGAACTTTTTTGCTGATATACTGTCCAGTTTGTTTGATCGCAAGCTTGGTCTTGCTAACCGTGTTGAAGATGATAACAAGCCAATTGACGATTTGTGTCAGGCATTATTATCAAGTCGCGGCGATGTGTCGGGCATGTCGCTTGCGCAATTGATTCTTGACCGCTATGCCGATCTTGATGATGACGACAAGCTGGCTTGGTTTTTGCTTTTGGCAAATGACATGGATGTTCCTGCCGAGGTTGCGATTGCGGCAATCAAGGCCTATCAGGACGCACCATCTGCCAAAAACTATGAAGCGATGACGGCTGCGGTTGAGCCTGCCCGATTGCAATTGATTCGCCGGTTGAACCAAACGCACGACGCCACAGCCAAATTGGTGGCAATGCGTGAAGATTTGATCCGGTTTCTTCCCGAACACTCGGATCTCGGCAAATTAAATGTCGATTTCAAACATTTGTTTGCATCATGGTTTAACCGTGGATTCCTTGTTTTGCGGCCGATCAATTGGTCAAGTCCGGCGCATATTCTGGAAAAGATCATCACCTATGAATCGGTTCACGAGATTGAAAATTGGGATGATTTACGTCGCCGGTTACAGCCTGACGATCGCCGCTGTTTTGCATTTTTCCATCCGGCAATGCCTGATGAACCGTTGATCTTTGTCGAGGTGGCATTGACCAAAGGAACCCCAAATTCGATTCAAAGCGTCCTTCTTGAAAACCGCGATGCGATGGCGGCTGAAAAGGCCGATACGGCGGCCTTTTATTCAATTTCGAATTGTCAGGCGGGCCTCGCTGGCATTTCTTTTGGCAATTCATTGATCAAAACCGTAGTTCAGCATTTGCTGCGCGAATTGCCCCAGATCCGTAATTTTGTCACCTTATCGCCAATTCCTGGGCTGGTAAAATGGCTTCGTGAAACTGGTAATTTTGATGCTGACGCGACGGCTGAAACCCATATGCAATTGGCCGCGCATTATCTGCTGAATGCCAAGCATCATAGGGGCCAGCCGCATGATCCGGTGGCACGGTTTCATCTCAATAATGGTGCGCTTGTTGGTGCGGTTCATGCCAATGCCGACAAGTCGAAAAACGGCATGGCGCAATCTTGTGGTGTCATGGTGAATTATCGCTATGATCTGTCCCGGATCAGTGAAAATCATGAAGCTTTTGCCAATCAACAAACAGTAATTGCCGAAAAATCGGTAAAAACGCTGGCTGCTGAAATTGAAATAACTGATCGCGCTATGTAGTGATTTGCTGTTGGCGTTATTATTGTAGGGAATTTCTATGTCGAATTTACTTTATGACCGTTTGTTCGGATGCCATCAGGGTGAACAAAAGCCGTTTTTGATCTTTGCCGATGGGTCACAGCAATCTTATGACAGTTTTTTGGGGCAAACGGCGCGATTTGCGAATGTTATCCAATCGATCGGGCTTGATGTTGGTGATCGGCTGGCAGCGCAGATTGAAAAATCTGCCGAAGCGCTGGCACTTTATGCCGCCTGTGTTCAATCAGGGGTGATTTTCCTGCCGCTGAATAAGGCTTATACGCCAACTGAAGTTTCCTATTTTGTTGGTGATTCAGGTGCCAAGCTTGTCGTTGCTGATCAGCATTTTGACCTTGAATCAGTGGCAAGCGAGCATGGCGCTGTTCTTGAGCGGCTGAATGCCGATGGTAGCGGCAGTTTTGCCGATCGCGCGGCAACCGCAAGCGACAATTTTGCCACTGTGCCACGCGGTGCAGATGATCTGGCGGCTTTTCTTTACACATCAGGGACAACCGGCCGGTCAAAAGGCGCGATGCTGACCCAAAACAATCTTTTGTCAAATGCTGAAACCTTGATTGGTGAATGGCGTTTTGATGCGAGTGATGTGCTCCTTCATGCGCTGCCAATTTTCCATACACATGGCTTGTTTGTTGCGACAAATATTACCCTTCTGGCCAAGGCAAGCATGATTTTCTTGCCGAAATTTTCTACTGATATGGTGATTGATGCGCTGCCGAAGGCAAGCTCGATGATGGGTGTGCCAACCTTCTATACACGGCTTCTTGATGATCCGCGGCTGACGTCTGGCTTAACCCGCCATATGCGGCTTTTCATTTCAGGAAGTGCGCCTTTGCTGGCTGAAACTCATGTCCAATTTGAAAGCCGGACAGGACACCGTATTCTTGAGCGCTATGGCATGACAGAAACCAATATGAACACATCCAACCCCTATGATGGCGAACGTCGCGCCGGTACGGTTGGCATGGCGCTTCCCGGTGTGGATATGAAAATCACCAATCTGGATAATGGTGAAACGCTTGCCGATGGTGACATTGGCCAGATTGAAGTGCGCGGGCCAAATGTATTTGTTGGCTATTGGAACATGCCCGAAAAAACCCGCGAAGAACTGCGTGAAGATGGGTTTTTCATCACGGGTGATCTTGGCCGGATTGACGAGCATGGCTATTTACAGATTGTCGGCCGTAACAAGGATCTGATCATTTCGGGTGGCTATAATATCTATCCGAAGGAAATCGAGCTGGTTCTTGATGAACAGCCGGGTGTTTTGGAAAGTGCCGTTATTGGCGCGCCGCACCCCGATTTTGGCGAAAGCGTGATCGGCATTCTGGTTGCCGATGGCAGCCAGCCGGTCGATCTTGACGCGATTGAGGCCAATCTTGGGAAAACGCTTGCCCGATTCAAACAGCCCCGCAAATTGATCCTTGTTGAATCACTGCCACGCAATACGATGGGCAAGGTGCAGAAAAATATCCTTCGTGACAAATTTGGCTCAACCTTTCAGGGCTGAGCCAATTCACAATTGCGGTTATGTTGGGATAGGCCGCGCTTAGCCGGTTTCGGCAACCAGTCCAGCTGCAGCGATACCAGCAAGTGCGGCAGCTTCGTCATTATCTGATGTATCTCCCGAAATGCCAATTGCGCCAAGCAAATTGCCATCGGCATCACGAATCAAAACACCGCCCGGGACAGGTACAAATTCGCCATCAGCCAGTCCGTTCATGGCTTGAATGAAATAGGCTTGCTGTTCGGCGCGCGCCATCAATGCGCGGGTGCCCAAGCCAAGCTTGATTGCGGCATTTGCCTTGCCCTGTGCAATACGCCACCGCATCTGGCTGACGCCTTCTTCTGACAGGCAGGCAACAAGCGATGTGCGCGGGTCCATAATAGTAACGCTAATAGGTTTCAGACCGAGTTCACGCGCTTTGGCAAGGGCGGCTTCGGAGATGATACGGGCTTGATCCAAAGTAACTGACATTGGGAATTCCTTTAAAATTAAAAGGCCTAAGAAAGAGAGGACTAGTCTGTATCTAGGCCGGACGCAGTTTGACTGGGGGAAGCCTGTCCCTCTATTCATTATCTGTTCTAACGCTGTTGCCATTTCGGGGCAAGTTTATCTGCTCACATTCTGATCAACGCGCCAGCATGGCAAGGGTTTTTTCGCGCAGCTTATAGGCTGTTGACGTTGTTTCAATTTCAACATCATCGAGCGTAATGGGCTGGTCTTTTTTGACTGGCCGCACCAATTTGACATTATTGGCAAGTCCCAAAGGCAAATAGCGATTGGCGACTGACATAGCCGCAGGCCGCACCCCGCCATAAATGGTAAAGCCACCTTCACCATCAAGCATGCTGCCAGCGCCAAGATCGGCTTTGGCAATGGCTGGCACATCAGCATTAAAACAGGTGGCAGCACCAGTCGGCTCGCCGCGAAGCCCGACTGAGGCAACCGACATGCCAAGCTCTAGCCCGATCAAATGCCATTTTTTATAGAGGCTCATATAGCGACCGGTTGTGTCGGTGATGACCTTATATTCTTCAAAGCAATTGCGCACATAATCATTTTCGGCTTCTATGCTGACCCAAACGCCTTTGCGGATATCATGCGGAATTTCGGCACCATCGGGCGTCAAGCATGAGATCACCTCGACAAGACCTTCGGATTCTAAAACCCCACCAGCCGATTTTGGCCGCATCAGATTAGCAATATCGTCAACACCGCCTGGCGGGAAAGCCAGCCCGTTTTGCGGAACGCCAAGGCCGGTAGCATTGGCAATAGCTGCCGATTCAATCGCCGGTTTTGACCCATCAAGAAATGAGTTAAACATTTTTGGATTTAACCTGCCACGTTCAGCCTGTTCGGCGGTTAGCCCCCAATAATTCCAGATTGTTTCAGGTGTTGAAAACCGATATTCGGCAAGCCATTTATGCCCGCGGCCGGCCGCTGTCACCTTAAAGCCACAAGTCCGCGCCCAATCGACAAGTTCACAGGTCAGCGCTGGCTGATCGCCATAGGCCATTGAATAGACAACCCCCGCCTCAATCGCTGCTTGATTGAGACCCGCGCCACAAAAAGCATCGGCTTCAACCGTTGCATTGATAACATTTTTGCCATGTTTAAACGCGGTTATAACATGATGGACGGCGGCAACTGGATCGCCTGTACATTCAATAATCATGTCAATTGCCGGATGGCTGATAAAGGCCTGCCAATCGTCACCAACAAAACTGGTGCCGGTTTTTAACGCGTCATCAAGCGATGCGGCATTGTATTTCTCGGCCGACCAGCCAACATAAGCAAGATTCGAGCGGGCATTTGATGGATTAAGATCGGCAATGCCAATAACATGAATCCCCGGAAGCCGGTTTGCCTGCGCCAAAAACATACTGCCAAATTTACCTGCGCCAATCATGCCAATCCGGATCGGATTTTGCTCTGCATCGCGTTGTTGAAGTTTGGGAAATAAATTCATGGTTTTGACTCCGGTGATTTTTACCAAATGGGATATCTGGCTGATGAACAGCCTTGTGGCTGTGCATCGGGAACGAGTGCTGATTTAGGGTATCGGCCTTGCGGCAAACCGACAACCCGATTATGGCGCAATTTCAAAAAAGCCGGGGCAAAGGCTTACATAAATTGGAACGGGGTCGTTATCACTTTGGCAAGAAGACCAAAGATAGTGAAAACAGGCGTAAACCATTATGAAGATCTGCCGGACATTGCGCGCCGCCTTTATTGGGCTATGGCTCAGCGGCTGTAGCGTCGTTGTTTTCGAAGATGGCCCTGCTTGTCCGGCTGATCGCGCCTGTCCTGTTGCGGTAACACCATCTGCTGCACCAGCTGATGCGGCACCTGCTAACGTTGAGAACGCGGCTCCAGCCAAAACATCAGACCAAACCTCAGATCAAATAGCAGATCCGGCACCAACAAATGCTGCCACCAAACAGGCCAAAATTGACGTCAAAATTGATGGCTATCTTAGCTATTTTGATTATGACAGCGCGGTTTTGAGCCAGCAAACCCTGTCAGGCCTTTTGTTTGTTGCCGATTATCTGAAATCCAATCCGGCGGTTCAAATTTTGGTTGAGGGCCATTGTGATGAGCGCGGAACACGCGATTATAATATCGCGCTTGGGCACAAACGCGCTGAAGCGGTTCGCAAACAGCTTGCCCGTATGGGTGTTGACCCGCAACGGATCACCACCAAATCATTTGGCAAAGAACGGCCAGCCATGCGTGGCGCATCACCCGAAGCATGGGCTAAAAACCGGCGAACAATTATCAGGATTCGCGGCGAATAGGCAGTGATTACGACTGTTTTACCTTATTGAAACCTTGCTGTTATGATTGTTTCTTGCCAGTCTTTGGCAATGAAACCATGCTCCTTTTATCGCCAGCGTTTATCTTCAGCATTGATCGCCAGCGCGATCGGCCAAAACCGCCCCAAAATCGGCAAAGCAGGATTATGATCATGGCTGATCCAAATTTGCTTATCATGGTTGGCATGGTTTTTTGCCTTGCCGGTTTTGTCAAAGGCATGGTCGGGCTTGGTTTGCCAACGGTTAGCCTTGGTCTTTTGTCAATCATTGTTGATTTGCCGACCGCGATGGCGCTGTTGGTGATGCCATCTTTGGCAACCAATGTTTGGCAGGCATTGGCTGGTGGCCAGATTGGCCCGCTTTGGCGACGGCTTTGGCTATTTTTGCTGATGGCGGTGGTGATGGTTCATCTTGGTGCCCAGCTTTCAACCCTTGTCGAGACAAAATTTTTGCATCGTTGTCTTGGCGCGCTTTTGCTGCTTTATGCGATATCTGGCCTGATGACAAAACCGCCACAATTATCACCGCGCCTTGAGATGATTCTGGGGCCGGTTTGTGGGACGATAAATGGGCTATTGACCGGACTGACCGGGACGCTATTTGTGCCAGGGGTGATGTTTTTGCAATCAATTGGCCTGCCGCGTGATGCGCTTGTGCAGGCAATGGGCATGTTATTTGCCGCCTCAACAGCTTCATTGGGATTGGCGCTATACCGGCATGATCTGATGCCTTTATCGCTTGGCATCCTATCAGCGGTGGCGTTATTGCCAGCGCTTATTGGTATGCAGATTGGTCTTGGGCTTCGCCAGCGTCTGTCACAAGATTTGTTTCGGCAATTATTTTTAATCGCGCTTGGGGGGATTGGCGGCTATATTTTAATTGTGTGATTGGATTTGCTGGCTTGGATTTACTAATTTGGCTTCTGGCCGTTCATTCATGCCTGCCTATCACAATGTTTGCGCTTGTCATTTTACAATTTTTTAAAGGGTCTATCAATGTCTCACGTCATGATGCCGATTGATAATTTTTTCCGATCGGCAGCACGGTGGCCAAATCGGATTGCCGTTGAAATTAATGATGGGGTGGATCAGCGCAAAATCACCTATGGTGATCTTGCCAAATCGGTCAATGCGCTGGCAAATGCGCTTCAAACCATTGATCCCGCGCCGCAAAGCTGTGTTGGCATTTGCGCCTATAATAGTTTCGAGCATCTTCTTGGCTGGCTTGCAACCTATGCTGCTGGCAAAATATGGGTGCCGCTAAACCCGCGCAATGGCCGTGAAGAGCTGGATCGAATCATTGATTTAACAGCGCCAAGCATTGTGATTTTCGATGCTGATTGCGATGAAAAATTTGGTGCCGTAGTTGGTCATCTTCTGGCTGGAAAAAACGGTGAGACGGCAGCCCGCGCCAACACTCATATGGCGGCGTTACTGGCGGCCAATGCTGACAAGATGCCAAGACGTCATCTGGCTGATAGCGACGATCTGCAAGCGATCAAATTCACCGGCGGGTCGTCTGGCGTGCCAAAAGGTGTGATGCAAAGCTATCGGGTTTTTAATAGCTGTATTGCGTCGATGATCGCCGCATTCGGGTTTGACGCCAAGGATCGTCATCTATTGGCAGCGCCAATGACACATGGTGCCAATACGATGATTTTGCCGATTTTCGCAGTTGGCGGCACGCAGCTATTTATGGGTCAACCAAGCCCTTTGGCGATTCTGGATGCGATTGAAACAATGCAAGCGACAACAATTTTTGTGCCGCCAACGCTTTGCTATATGATGCTCGAAGCTGACCGGATCAATGATGTTGACCTGTCATCGCTTCGCCATTTCATTATTGGTGGGGCCACCATCCGGCCTGATGTTGTTGCGCGTGCCATGCCAATTTTCAATCATGCGATGGAAACCTGTTTTGGACAAACCGAAGTGCCGCAAATTGCCATTTGCATGCGCTCCAAGGATTGGCAGGATCCGGCTAATCACGCTTCAACTGGCCGTGCCACCTGTATGACTGATATCGGCATCATGAATGCTAGCGGTAAGCTTTTGTCAGCGGGTGAAGAAGGCGAACTGGTGCTTGCCGGTGATTTGGTGATGAAGGGTTATTATAAAATGCCTGAAAAAACCAACGAGACGATCATCGATGGTTGGCTTCATACAGGTGATATTGGCTATATTGATGATCGCGGTTTTGTCTTTATCAAAGACCGGATTCGCGATGTTGTGGTGACTGGCGGATTCAATGTCTATCCAAATGATGTTGAGGTGGTTTTAGGCCAGCATCCCGATGTTGTTGAATGTGTTGTTTTTGGCCTTGCTGATGATAAATGGGGCGAGGCGGTTCATGCTGCGGTCGAGCTGTCAAAACAAGCCAGCACTGACGAGGCGGGTTTGATTGCTTTTGTCAAATCACGTCTTGACTCGGTCAAGGCACCAAAGCGGATTTACATCACCGATGCGTTGCCGCGAAGTCCGGTTGGCAAGGTGCTTCGCCGTGAGGCCAAGCTTGTGTTCGCCGACTATTAACGTCATTTGCCTATTAGGCAGCGGCATGATCAAGCCGTTGATCGCTTTGCTGTTGCGGCAGAATAATCGCTGCCAGAACAATCAAAATGGCAACAACGCTCATCAAGCTGAACAGCGTTGTCATGGTAAAGCCAGCTTGCAGGATCAATCCGCAAACTGGCAAAACGCTGGCACCAATTGATAGATTCAGCAAAAATTTCACACTGAAAATACGGCCGCGCCATGCATCGGGGACATAGCGCGATAAGATTGCATCAGTGATTGGAATTTGACCAAAAACAAAACTCATTGCCAAAAGCATCGCCACAAACAGCGCCAGATCATTAAATTGCGCTGCAAGATAGATGAATAAAACCTGCCCAACAGCCATGACGAATAAAACATTTTTTGGTGAATAGCGGTCAATCAGCCAGCCAACCGCAATTTGTGAAAATGACGCAACCGCATAAACTATTGACGCCAAAAGGCCGGTAATGGCAACCGATGTTGAAAGATTGGTCATTGAAATTTCAAAATAGCGCGGCACGACAAAGGTCATCGCGCCAAAGATAAAGCCGCCACTTGCTGTTGATAATGCTAACGCCGCCAAGGCGCGTTTCCAATTTGGCGCGAAGGAATCAGCCGCGCTATTTCGCGGCTTTGCGGGGCCATCTTTATCAAGTTTCAAAGATTTGGCAAACGCCACGCCATAGGCAAAACAAAATAATCCGGGCAGGATAAAGCATATCTGCCAATCGCCAACGGTCAGTAATAATCCGGTAATTAACGGCGCTGCGGCTACTCCCATATTGCCAAACACGCCATTTACCCCAAGCCGGTAACCAATCTTTTTATTGCTTTTAACAAGCATTGGAATGCCAACAGGGTGATAGATCGCGGCAAAAACACCAATCACCCCAATGGCAGCGGCAAGTTGATAGATATTCTGTGAAAGCCCGGCCAAAATTGCGCCAAGGCCAATGCCGAAATGAAAAATCACCATCAATAATGAGCGCGAGAACCGGTCGGCAAGCTGGGCGGCAATTGGCGCCATGCCGCCAAATAGCACAAATCCAACAGCGCCATAAACGATGATTTCATCATAGCTAAACCCGAAATGACGACCAGCATCATAGGCGGCCTTGGCAAAAATAAGCATGATAAAATGATCAAGAAAGTGGCTGATATTGATATGAATATCATCCACAGCCTTGGCACGAAACGGGCGGGTCAAACTGTCAATCATCATAGGCGTCCTGTTTTATGGGGCTGATACAGCGCCAAGACATAAAAAATAAAACAAATAATTATCTTGATGAAGCTTGGCCTGACTTTAGCTGCGGTGCAAGCGCCTTGAT
>ERZ767114.1223-NODE-1223-length-12540-cov-3.174597_pt1 | contig 12540 bp, 27 predicted proteins | sample MGYA00374952_ERZ767114 | MGnify/ENA primary metagenome ERZ767114 (study PRJEB28939, sample SAMN06267156) | marine metagenome | isolation source: Columbia River Estuary | place: USA:Columbia River Estuary, USA | collected 2012-05-05 ...
TCTGTCCATTTTTCTTCGACATCAAAAGCAATAAACCCACTGTCAATAAAAACCATTACAACAGTAGATACTACTAAAAAAATTAAAACTAAAGGACGTACTGATTTAGTTAACCAGTTTCCGTGTTGCAAATCTACCTTCCATCTTTCTGTCACATTTTTTTGCATGTCAGCCTCTGCATCAATAAACACCTTATCCATCTCTTGTTTTAACTTTGCTCGCTCTTCTTTCGAAAAAGTATGTTTATCTATGATGCCAGATATTTTTCCAGCAATATCCGCACCAACACCTCCAAATAGTTTTGCTAATATTTTCCCCATATCTTATTTTTTAATTTCTTTTATAATTAACTGTAATTCTTTTATTTCTTCACCCATATACTCTATTCTTAAGTCTTGCTTTGCATCGTCAGGCAAAGCTCCCATCTCTCCTCTTGGCCATTTAATCCTAAATTCATCATTTAATGTTTGATTGTATTGTAACCTAGAAACATCTCTTTCAAGTTTTGCAATTTCTGCCGTAAGATTAAACCATATACCTGCAATAGATACTATTCCAAAAACTATTCCTAGTAATGTTTTTATGTCTAACTGAATCTGTGAAGTTTCTTTTAACGGCTCTGACATATTATGTGAGTGGTAAAATTGTAAAAGAACCAATAATTAAAATGAATAACATCATAAATAAAAGTTCAATTATTTTGTTCATCTTCTGTAAATTTTATCTTCTATATTATCAAGACGCTTATCGTGGTCATCAGCCAACTTATCCATCATTTCTTCAAGATATAGTAATTTTTGTTCTATAACTTCGTGAGATTGTTGAGGGGGTAATTTTTTTGCCTCTTCAATACCTTGTTTATTTAATTGTATCTGCTCAGTTAAGGTGGTATAGGTCATTGTTATAGATATTAATCCACCAAGAATTAATATGATAGTTTTTAAATCTAAACTTAAATCTGGCTTTCCATCACCATCTATATCTACTCCTACTGATTTTTTTTCTACACTTTTATTACCCATTTGTTATATCTATATATATTGTCTTTCCTTTATCTCTTACAGCTTTTAATATTCTGTTCCTGTTATCATCTTTATTAGCGTACGATACATGAACCCAATCTGGGTTTTCTTCATTTCCAAACTCATAAATAAGCTGATCAAAGTCTAATTTTTCTTTTATAAAATCAAACATTTCTTTGTTTGTTTTATGACCGTAAATATCATCTACATCCATCGCATTTCCTTGGCAATGCTGTGATCTACTACTACCCCCAATCGCTTTATTGAGAGCTTCTGATCTATACATGCTGTTTATTTTTATAGGCCCACCAACATATTCTCTAAGAGGTTCAAATACTTTTTCAGCTAACTTTTTCATATTAGCTAAAGCTTCTCCGTCTGGAGAATTTGCTATTCCTAGCCTTAAAGCTGTGATTGATTTTGTGGCTTCTTTCTCTGATATATGTTTGCTTATCATAGTGAAATTATTTTAATTTTTTCCACTTATGAATTGTATATCCAATGGATAACAACAACAATATAATTTTTAGAGTAATTTCAATTTGAGTTAAAGATAAAGCTAGCGTAATGCTATTTATTGTATATAGTTTCCAGTCTTCCATTATCAACGATTTCATAAGTTACATTTATGTTTGACAGCGTAGAATTTGTTTGCACATAATTCTCACGCTCGATATATCCTATTACCATATTCCTATCAAAGAATTTGCTGAAGTTCCACTTGACATTACCTGAACTACCTGTATAGGTAAATACTCTCCAACAGGGAAATTATTAAATGATATAATTTCACCACTGACAGTTCTAACTGTTACATTCTTGAATTGATTAGAGGTTGCGTCTGCACCTGTATTTATAACACTAGTGTCCCCTACATATATCAAACATCCTGGATTATTAGTCGTGGTTGAAGATCCTCCGTTGTTACCTAAGTAAGGTGGATAATATTCAGACCCTTCTTGTTGAGAATAAATTCTAAAATTATCGTCAGCCGTTGTTAATGAACCAAAAATATTAGCACTTAAAGTAAGTTGATCTTCGTTTCCTACAGCAGTTACTGTTGCAATTCCTGCGTTGTCAGTATTTACAACAATATCTCCAACTTTTACACCTAAACTTACAAAGTTTATTTCTTCATCAATTAAAGAATTTTGTCTTACTATCTTATAATTCTCGCTATTACCTCCTGCTTGAAAAGCGTCAGAAGCTAAAGTAAGTTGTGTTCCGCTATCTACAGCCGTTACAGCTGCATTTGCAGTATTGGTGATATTATAAGCAACATCTCCAATAATAATTGGAAGTGGCGGGTTAGCCGCTTGAAATGTTGCCGATGCATCAATTAGTTTGTTCGCAACAGTGTTTGTAGTTGTGCCAGTTGTAACAAAGTTACCTGTGCCTATTGCTGCTAAAAAATTTGGGTTGGGAATTGGAATCGAGTTACTAGGAGTAACATGAATCGCTTGTGTGGTGTTAACCGTTATTTTTGGATATGCCATTATTTTAATTTAGAGGGTTAAAAATTCTCTTTTATTTTTTGTAAGGAAACATTCTGTTTAAAGAATCCTTACGTTTGTTGCACCCGCAATCGCCATTAGTGACTGACTCTACAACTTTTTTTATTCCTGTAGCTTTAGTAAATTTTTCTATACTATCACCTAATCCTTTTGATTTCATTTATAATACTTTTCGGTTCCTGGTTTTATAAGCTTAGCCATAGAATCCATATGCTTTTTTGATTTATTATGTAAGTTTTGCCTGAACTTCTTCATTAACTTAGCAGCATTTTTATTACTAAAATTAATTGAGTCCAATTTAGACATTTTTTTCTTAACTTTTAACGTATCTGATTTTTTAATTCCTTTCATTAATTATTATTTAAATGCGAACCATCACAGTTTCCGTTAGGGTCTAATGTATTTCCGCATTGACAAGGTTTTATTTTATTCTTCATTTAACAGTGCATTTCTTCCTTTAATTCTTTCTTCTATTTCTTTAGCTCTTTCTATCATTCTCAATTGATATTCTTTTTGAGCATCTATAGGATTTTTCTTTTCCTTTAAGGTTAAATTTTTTTTCTTTTTAGCCATTTAATTTAATTTATTTTTTTGCCTTTCCCTTAACTTTTTTAAGGTTGGGGTTTTTTCTTTTTGCTTTAGCACTAGCTTTTCTACTAGCAGAGGCTAATATAGCAGAAGCTGCTTTTTTAGAGTATCCTCCTTTTCTTGCAATTTTTGCAGCTACTTTTTTAAAGCTCATGATTTTACTTTAAATGATCGTGCTTAACAACTTTAGGTGTATGTCTGTATGACATAGACTTGTCAGCACCATAAGCATGACCGTACATTTTTTTAGACATTGCCTTAGACTCGTCTCTACGATCTTTCATAGATTGAGACTTCTTTCCGTTTCTAGAACCTAAAGACTCGTCTAATCTAGAATTATATCCTTGTTTTTTCATAATAATAATTTAAGTAACAAATATAATAAATATTTTTTAGCATCTCCAGCGTCTTCTAGCTGCTCTTCCTCGCTCTCCTGTCCAACTTCTTGACCGTGCACAAAAAGCTTTTCTTCGTTTTGCAGCTTTACTTCCTTTTTTTACTCTGCCCGTAACAGCTGTTTTAAGTTTTGATCCAGGGTTAGCTCTTCTATACGCAGCCACTCCTGCTTTTGTCATACCTGCTCCTTCAGAAGCTTTACGAAAGTTTCTTCCAGTTCCTACAGTAGTTTTTCTAATGTTTTTTTCAGGCATGCTATTTCAAAGCTTTTTTTACTTTAGTTTTAACAATGTAATTTCCTGTGGAATTGTTTTTATATGTTTTCTGTGTTTTTCTCAAACCTTTTACTGCCCCGCTTTTTCCACCTATCGAGGCCGAAGATGCTTTAAGTGTGCTAATCCTATGAGCCATATTTAAATTTTTTGATTTGGCACTTACCACTGTATCTTTTTTTTGATTAAACGTAGGAAAGCTTCTTTTAGAATCTTCTCTATATTTTTTCATACATTTTTTATACGCATCTCCTTTTTTACCTTTACAACTCATAATTATTACTTTTTCTTTGGTACGCAGTTTGGAACTTTTTTACCATTTTTCATTTTCATGCCGTAAGCTATAAATCCTTTCCAGCATGGGTTTTTCATTTTTTTCTTTGCCATTATTTTATTTTTTAACGATGTTTTTCCCAAGGCAAATCATTATCTCTAGTATTTATTTCTGATACTGGTATTACCTGTATTGGAGAAACATTACTAGTTCTATAATAATAATTGTTATGATCGTATCGTAACCTGCCTTCTTTTATTTGATCTAAATGTACTTGTTCATGTGCAACCGCACGCTTTTTATTTTTACTAGAAATGTCTTTGTTTATTTCAATAACTCCATTAGGATTTATTTGACCGTAAACATCTTTGGGTAATTTTTTTTCAGTAACGAGTCTATCTCCATTACTAAATTGTTTATTATAACCAAACATTTCGTAAGTGTTTTTAAGTTTAAAAGACATTTACTTTTTCTTTTTCTTAGCCATCATAGGCTTTTTCTTAGCCATCATCATGGGTTTCTTTTTGATTGACATTTTAGGTTTGCTTTTCATAACTGCTGCTTTAAACTTTGGATTCTTATCTAACTTACCAGACTTAGCTGCTGATTTAAGCTTCGCATTAAACTTAGGTTTTTTCATAGACATCATAGGTTTTTGAACTGCATTTAGCATTGGTTTTTTATTCATCATAATTTATCTGTTTCGGCCTTGCCCTCTGTATATGTTTTTATATCCGCTTTGTCCTCTAGAAGCGTTCTTGGAATGAACTCCAGGACGTTTACTAGATTTAGATATATACTTTGATACGCTAGGTTGAGCCATTTATATTATTTATGTATTTTTACAAATATACAAATTAAATTAAATGAAAATTAAAGGAGTTACTAAGAGAAAACCTACCACAAGAAGAAAACCTAATCATGATTATTTAAAATATTGGAGGGTTATTAGGTATTGGGTGAAAGCTAAATACGGATTATCAACGCCTGACTTAGAAATGCTATTGTTTTTATACAGTGAAGATATATTTAACAAAACTGAGTTTTTAAAATACGAGGAGGTAATGAGTTGGGATGTTAAAAGATTTAAAAGACTACTAAGAGATGATTGGATACATGTGTGGAGGAAGAGAAAAGGCAAAGAGACAACACTCTATGAGCTGACTTATAAAGCTAAGCGTATTATAACGCTAGTTTATAAAAAATTAAATGGAGAGGAGATTGCAGAAACAGCACACTCCAATCCTTTATTCCGCAATGATGCTTCTTACATGGATAAAGTTTACCGTAACATGATTGTCGAAATAAATAATTTTATAAAACAACAACGACATCTCTCTCAAGAATAATAGTATAGGGTTTATCGTTTATTAACATACTATGTCCTGCGCCACTATCGTAATAAATTAAATCGTTTTCTTTTATTACCCTTACTTCACTTCCAGGCTTTACTACTTCGCCTTTGATGTAACGAAACTCTTGCACATCAGCCGCTGATAATAACAGTCCTGAATCAGTTTTTATTTCCTCATCAATTTTATTAATGATAATATACTTACCTATTGGTTTCATTAATGTTGTTTTAGTTTAGGGGCCCTATCGTAATTTACGTTAGGTCTTTTCTTTTGATTTATACTTTGCTTTGTAATAATGCTTCCCTCTAAATCGATAACCGTGTAATTGTGTTCAACTAAAAAGTTTATACAGTTATTAATTTTGTTAGCATTATCTCTAAAATGCTGAAATATTTGATTCTCAAATGCATGTGGTTTATGTGCCATAATTTTAATTTTAATTTTTTGCTCTTGCGTGTGTCACAATTGCGTTAGTTGATAATATAGTTGTTGCTACAGACACTGCGTTTATAAGCGCATTCTTCGTAACCTTAAGGGGATCTATCACGCCCATCTTGAACATGTCTCCCATCTTTTCGTTTTTAACATCATAGCCAAAAACAGAATTATTATTTTTCATTAAAACAATTATATCATCAGGATTTTTACCTGCATTTATAATTATTTGTCTAAAAGGAACTTGTGCAGCATCTCCTAAAATATATTTTGCAACGTCTCCATGGTCTGTCTCATCAGGATCAAAAGATAAAAAATCTTCAGATGCTTTGTATAATGCTAGTCCTCCTCCCGTTATTATGCCTTCTTGTAAGGCACTGCGCACCGCGCACACCGAGTCATCGACTCGGTCGAATTTTTCTTTTTGTTCCACATCGCTATTAGCCCCAACGTATATACATCCTATTGCTCCTGCTAAACTTGCTATCCTTTGATTTATAAAATCTCGGTCAGCCTGAAATGTAGTGGCTTGTTGTTGTTCTCTAAGCTCCGCTATACGATCGGTAGTCTCTTGTGTGATGGGTGCATCTTTTATTAGCACGCTATTGTCTTTGCCTACTATTATTTTATCTACATGCCCAAGGTCGCTAAGACTTAATAAACTCAAATCATCTCCTGTCTTTTCAGAATAATATTTCGCTCCAACCGCAAAGGCGATGTCCTGCATCAGCTCGTGTTGTTTATATCCAAAGTTTGGTGGAGAGACATTACAAAGTTGCAATCCATTTCTAACCACATTAGCGGCTAAGGTATTTACAACATTAGTTGCACATGGTGCAATGATTAGTAGTTTTTTGTTTTTCTGTATAATTGGTTTAAGTACATTCTCAATTTGTAGTATGTTATTAATCTCCTGGTCACACACTAGAACTAGTACGTCTTCAAGTATACACTCATCTTTACGCTGGTTGTTTAGAAATAAATTAGATGTATACCCACGATCAACCTTTATTCCATTTGTTACCTCGGCATATGTCTCGTGGTTCATACTCTTCTCAACCGTTACTATACCGTCCGTTCCAACCTTTTTGTAGGCATCGGCAATGATTGACCCAATCTCTTTGTCGTTGTTAGCTGATATGGTAGCTACGTCTAACAATCTAGATTGATTTATTTTTTTAGAACCTTTTTCTAATCTTTTAATTATTTTGTCTTTGTATTTATTTATATATTTTATAACCTCGGTTACGTTATGTTTTGAAGTTAAGTGTTTCTCACCCGCATTGACTATAGCTTCTGTCAGTACAATGGCTGTAGTAGTACCATCACCAGCTTGCTGGGCGGTTCTACTCGCTGCATCCTTCATCATTTGAATCGCAAGATTCTCAATAGGATCGTCTAAGAAGATGGAGTTGGCTACGGTTACACCGTCTTTAGTCACTGTAATTCCTGCTAGGTGTTCAGGAGATTCTATTAGTACCGTACGGCCTCTAGGGCCTAAGGTGCTCTTTACTGCTTTAGAAATAGATGTTATGCCATTAATCAGTTTAGAACGACCCTCACTATCAAATGTTAAGTCTTTTGGTATGTATCCAGCTTTGTTCATGTTAAGATTTAATTAAATTTTAAACAAAGATAGTAAATATTTGTTTGAATTTACAATGTGACGATTTTTGCGTTTGTGACGATTTTAACACGCTATATACACTATATATGTTTTTACTATATTCTTTTTTTTTTACTATAGTATAATAGGTTTTTTTTCGTCATTATCGTCACTTTTAATAAATATAGTAGTTAAAGTATTGATAATCAATAAACTAATTGGTGACGTTTTGTGGGACGTTTTTTTTTTCGTGTGACGATAATCGTCACTTTTGATGTTTTTTGAGTTTTTTAAAAAAATAATTTATTATGCGTGCATAACATATTATTATTTTCAACATTATGTTAAATCCAAATTCGTCACAAAAAAAAGAAGGATTCAACTAAGAACCCTTCTCCAATCAACGAATCGAAACAGAACTATATTGTATTAATACTCTAATTGATTAAATCCTTTTTTATCTTCTGCTAACTGAATACCTTCAGCTATCATGTTAATTTTTTTGTCATTGTCTACAGCTCTTTTCATAGAAGCTACTCTAGCAATTCCAGTCTGTCCATCCATACGATCGTTTATTAACCTACCATTCTTAACGTATAGGCCACCTGTGTAATTCATATCTTTCATAGTAGTAAAGTTTAGAACAAATATAGTAAAATTTTTTTGAGCATTAGATACAAAGAACTTGAGGGTTATATATACTCCTGAGCAACACACCCCCCAATATAAAACCGATATTTTACAGAGGTCAACAGAGGAAATGAAATTTTCTTTTCGGATTTTTTAGCTTTTGGTCTAGGGGTAGCACACCACACGCACACACGCGCGTTATATTGTACCTGTACACCCCTACATATTACACCTTAACGTATCACTCTGTTAACCTTTCCCCCGTTTCCCCTCTGTTCACGCGTACGCGATTAAAGAGTAAACCCCCGACGCGCTCAAATAAACGAAAACAAAACCGCCCCCAATACAACAGAGATAAACAATTGAAGCACAGATACTGAACGCGTTTAAACGCATTGAATAAAGTATAAATAAAATTATTTTCTTTCTGTTGCATAGTGTTTAAACATTATTTAATTATAATTTAATTAGTTTATAAACATTTATTCGTTATATTTGCTTAAATTATTTAATTAAAACCCTTAAAAATATGAAAAAATTAACTCGAGAAAATTGGCTGAATGAGGCTAAAAATTTACTTCAAAAAGGAGTATTTAAAACCGCTAAATTGACTATCCCTAAAGACGTTAAAATTTCTTGCGGGTTCGCTCTAGGAACGCGTAAAACTAAGGCATCAAGATTTTTAACCCTCGGAGTATGTCACCCGCGCAGTCATTCCTCCGCTAATGTGAATGAAATTTTTATGAGTCCGCAAAATGATGACACAATTAAAACTCTTGGCGTTCTAGCTCATGAATTAATCCACGCGATAGACAATTGTAAAAATGGACATGGCAAAATATTTAGAGACATGGCGCACGCAATCGGTTTAGAAGGTAAAATGACTATGACCACAGAAAGCCCCGTTTTAATTGTAGAGCTTAAAAAAATAGCTAAGAAATTAGGCAAATATCCCCACGCGGAAATATTACTGAGCGCACGCAAAAAGCAAACTAGTCGAAATATAAAAATTGAATGCACCGACGACAACGGGAACGGGTGCGGGTTTAGTTACAGAACATCCCGCAAAAATTTTGAGTTGATTACAAATTTTACCTGTCCATCATGTCAAAATGAGGCGGGATATATGGCGGAGGCTTAACCGCGTTTAAACACCCTCAACAGCTCGCCCATCGGCGGGCTTTTGGTGGTAAAGGGTAATAATGCCCGCACAATTTAAATTTATAAACATGAAAACAATTTTAAACAAACAACAAAGAATTGAATTTCTTGATAAAAATTGGAAATTCAAAACTTTATTTTTTAAGTGGACTACGTCTAAGGCGCGTGATACTTACGGGTACAATATTTGTACTTTAAAAGATTCTCGAAACAATAAACTTGCCAGAACTTCTGGCGGTGGTTATGATATGAAAGGCACCTGTTTAGGGGACTTTATAAACACTTATTTTTATGATGAGATTAGAAAGTTAAATTCCGCCGACTTTTACGGCTTGACTCATTACGGGAAAAACTACAAACATTTGAAACGCGCCTCAAAATATGGCACAAGTCATGTTGACGGGGGTTGCGGGTTTTCTTCTATGCAAAATATTTTACACAAAATCGGTTTCAAAATATCTTTTATAAAAGAGTCTACAAACGAAATCATTTACACATTAAACGCAATTTAAATTAAAATTAAAATACTATGAAAAATATAAAAGCTAAATATTACAAATTATTAATGAGTTATGACAAAGCTATTGATGATATCTATAATCATGATAATTCAAGTTCTTCGGATTACACACCTGATTGGATGAGAAGCGATTGGAATGGTTTTGCGGAAGAATATGAAGTGGAAGAATATGATTATTATAACAAATTAAAACAAGCGGTAAACAAAGCGGAGTTGTACGTTAAATATTTAAATCATGAGTATAACTTTACTTTCGGATAATAAAAGAGAGTGTTTAATATTTGTCGGCAACTTAAGAAGGTTCAATGAATCAAGAGGAGTTGACTTTATAATTGATGCTTTCAAGGCCTCTAAATTTTTACAAGATCATAAGTTATCAATTATCGGTGGCCCAGACCAAGATGCGCAAAAATTAAGAGTTAAAATTAAAGAATTAGATCTTCAAGAAAGTATCACAGTGACCGGAAGACTTGGACGTTCAGAAGTCGGGGAAGTTTATGCAAATTCAAATATTGGGATTCTAGTCAACTCAAGTTCAAATCAGCACTCTTATAGATACACTTCTCCCTTGAAATATTTTGAATATCTTTATATGGGACTAAAAGTTATAGGGGTTGATTTTCCATCACATAGAGCTCTACCTAGAAATAATGAAATTAACTTTTTTCAAGAAAATGATATTTAAAGCTTTGAAACTGCGACCTCCACTGCGACAATATAAATAGAGCTCCTGGGACTTATTATTGCCAAACAAAGAATCAAATTGCTGAACAAAGTCGTCGTCGTAATAATTTATTGTTATTGCTCCTTCAATAATTCCCTGATTTACTTCCTCTGGGGTTCTTACATCAATCAAATGATTATCCTTAATATGTGATTCGAACTGAGATGGTGTCAATTCGTCCAAAATTCTAACCTCAGAATTATTTTTAGCCGTATCAAATGAATTACACGAGCACAAAAGAAATGAACAGATCATGAGACTGAATAAATAAGCTGCTGAAATATGATATTTAAAAGAATTGATATTGTACATATCTATTTTTTGAGTTTCAAAACATCTGTATAACCACCCCCGTTTTGCAATTCAGTCAAACCTTGTGACTTAAGAAACAGAAGAGCCTGACCACTTCTACCTCCTGATTTGCAGCATAAAACTAATGGAATAGACATTGCCCGGATACGATCAATATTTTCAGGAACATCATGAAGAGGAATATTTATTGAATTTGGGACATGCCCTTCTTCAAATTCATCTTCTCTTCTTACATCTAGTATTGTAGCATCAGGATGATTTATTGCTTCTTGAATATTCATATTTACTTATTTTTTTGAACGGGTTTTTCGGTTAACGGTCTTCCTTTTGACATCCAGTCTGGCTTTATTGCGCTCTTCAGATAATGATCAAAAAATTGCCCCATACGGTTTGACAAATCTAATCGATTAGCACGCTTTTTTAAATTATGCTGCTCCCCGTTATAAACCAGCATCCAAACTGGCTTTTCCAATCTACGTAATGCCATATACAACTCTACGCCCTGAGTAAATGGTACTGCTCCATCATTATCATTATGCATGATCATAATTGGCGTATCGATATTATCAGCAAAGAATACCGGAGAATTTTTTTTGTATAAATCAAATCGACGCCATGGGGTTGCACCGATTCGACTTTGGGTCTTTTCATACTGAAATTGTCGAGACATGCCACTTCCGTAGCGAATCCCTCCGTACGCTGAGAACATATTGCTTACCGGGGCTCCGGCCATGGCACATGCATAGCGGTTTGTTCGGGTAATAACGAAAGCAGTTTGATACCCGCCCCAACTTTGACCTTGGATTCCAATTCGCTTAGGATCAATTCTTTTATGGGCTTTTAAAACACGATCAACACCATTATTTATGCACTTTAATGCACTCATTCCTGGCTGCCCTTCTTTATATATAATATCTGGAATGAAGACCGCATACCCATTACTAACAAACCAAGTAATATTTATTGTTGAAGCACTAGGTGCGGGTGGTTTATAATCATGGAGTCTATCGGAATAAGACTCATAGAAATATACAATCATTGGCAAACTTTGATTTAAACTTATATTTTCAGGAGTGTAAAGTAATCCTTGCATTTTTTTTCCAAAAGCACGGTAGTTAATGATTTCAACTTTTGGCCAAATGAAACTATCCTGCTGAGGATTCAAATTAGTCAACCTTAATAGCTTATTTCTCAGCTCAAAAGCCGAATCTTCAATTAAATTATAACTGAATAAATTTGGAGATAAATCAACTGTTTCTTGAAAGAATAAAAGAGAGTTTGCATATTTCGCTCGGCGAAAACGAGAGTTCTTGAAGTTGCCAAAAGACAAAGTCTTAGTTCTTTTACTCGCCAAATCAAGCATCATAATTCCCGAAGATTTTGAGGGCTCATGAAAAGTTTGAATGGTAATAGTTCCATCACTGTTATCAATACCTTTTTTCACGTTTAGACCTTCGTCAAATTCAGGCTCTAAATTTAAAACTCGCATTCGAGATTCAGTATCACGACCATGGGAATTTGTGAGGGCTACTAACTCTCTCGTTTTATGATTAAATCGCCAAATATCATATGCATCATAAACAACAAAATCTCCAGATGACAACCATCCTGGGGAACCGTATGGATATGGATAAGAAGGGCTATCATGCTCTTCATCCCATACAGGTTTAGACATTGGAACTTCAACTCTTTTTACAGTAGCCTCCCCAAAAAGAGAACTATCAATATAGG